>Ga0209719_1000983_pt1 | contig 38328 bp, 30 predicted proteins | sample AD_JPNAS2_MetaG_FD_184421 | JGI IMG/M metagenome (GOLD analysis project Ga0209719, IMG submission 184421) | Active sludge microbial communities of municipal wastewater-treating anaerobic digesters from Japan - AD_JPNAS2_MetaG (SPAdes) (version 2) | ecosystem: Engineered > Bioreactor > Anaerobic...
ATCTATCTCACCACCCATGACTTTGACCTCTGTTTATTCAGGATAGAAGTGATCACTATATACATTAATAACAAAGAGTTATTTCTAACCCTTTATCATCAAATACTTTCAGGAAAGGAGAGAACTTGTAAAATCGGCCAAAAGAATAATCCAAAGCACCCGCAAAATCAACCCATTTTAACCCATCATTTTCAGAAAGGAGAAACACATCCATGATAAACCAATGCATCGTGACCGGGAACCTGGGAGACGATCCCAAGGTCTTTTACTCGCCCGACGGAAACCCCGTGGCCTCTTTCAACATCGCTTTTCAGTCCGGGAAAAAGAAAACCTGCTGGATCAAGTGCGTGACCTTCCACAAGCTGGCCGAGATCTGCGCCCAGTATCTCCATAAGGGCGCCAGGATCGCCATCTCCGGAATCCTGGACCAGAACAAATGGACGACCGACGATGGACAGAACCGCAGCACCTTCCAGATCATCGGGAACACTATCGAGTTCATTAAGACAGACGGCAGGGGATTCAAGGAAGGGGAGGCATCCGCGGAAACCATCAATGACGAAGTGCCCTTTTAAACCCAGCCGTTCAGATTCCATCTCAGGGAGGACTATGCATGCAGGCTAAGACCATCGCCATACTCTTGAAAATCGCGGAAATCATCGCCAACATCTTCATTTCCACAAGAAACAAAACCGAAAGCAAAGGAGGCAGCAAAAAATGACCAATCAGGAAGCGCTAAAAAGAAGCGAACGCTCACAGAACCTGAAAGTCTTCCATCTCGAAGATTCCCCATGGTTTTACGTCGAGTCCGAGGAGGGAAAGATCTGTTACAAGGTCTGCTACAACAACGAAACGGACTATTTCTGCAACTGCGGGGATTTCGCCAGAGGGGTCAAGAGCGATTCCACCTTCAAGTGCAAGCACGTCATGGCCGTCATGAATTCCATGACGGAAGGAGACCAGGAGAGCGTCCGTTACCTGGAAAGATGGAGGCCCAGGCTGGACGACAGTTTCGTCAAGCAGATCGACGACAAGGACTTTGTGCTCTACGCGGGGCTATTGGATGTGGCCCACCAGAAAAACCTCTGCATGGTTGACGTGGAGCTCATTCAGTATCCGTCCGATGAAAACAAAAACACCGCCATCTGCAAGGCTCGTGTGGAATCCATGGACGGGAAGAAATTCTCGGACATCGGGGACGCCAATCCCCAGAACTGCAATTCCAAGGTGGCCAGGCATTTAATCAGAATGGCCTCAACCAGGGCCAAGGCGAGAGCCTTCCGGGACATGGACAATATCGGAATGACCGCGCTGGAGGAGCTGGGGGATTTGAACGACATTATCGGCGGTGACAATGAGAACAGAAAACCGTCCCAGAAGGACACGGACAATGTCCGGAAATTCGCCAGACAGGTAAAATCCGTGTTCAAGTCAGGCAACGGGGACGGAAAGAAAGCTGAAGCATCTCCGGAACCGCAGGTGAAAGACAATGTTGCTCCCATAAATGAGAAACAAGCGCCTGTTTCCGAACCAAAGAATGCGGATGAAGAAACCGGGGATGCAAAACCTGCTGAAACCAAGCCCGCGCAAACGAAAGGTTCTGTAAAACCTAATAAAGGGAACGGGAACGGCGGCAACGGCAAGTCCAAAGCGGCGGAAGCCCCCTTGATGTCCGAAGCGCAGAAATCAGCCCTTTATAACCTTTCCAGAAGACGCGGCATATCCCTCGAGGACATTAAGACCAGGTCCATGGAAAAATACGGAGTTCCGGTGGAGCAGCTGACTTCCGAAAACGCGGGGGAGTTCATCCGTTATTTGCAGGCCGCGTCCTAGATCACGCGATCCATTCTTTTATGGTCAGGGGCGGGATGACACCATTTATCCTGCTCAACCCATTATTGTCATATCCGTTGTCCCGCCCCTTTCAACATCAAACCATCAACAAAAAAAGAGCGCGGGTTCCTGAACAGACAGGGACTTGAAAGGCGATCAGGCGACATCAGTCGGCCCATGGATCCTTACATCTGTAAACCATGCCGCTCCACAGTGCCTGAAAAACGCAGGAGCCTGCGCTTTATCCATGAAACGAGGTGAAAACGTGGAATTAGAGGAATTGAGGAAAATCGAGCATTTATCGGCAAGCTCCATCAGCGACTACATTGACTGCGGTCTTTTGTACAAATTCGGCAGAATCGACAGGATCCAGCCGGAATTCAAACCGGACGCTTTGGAATTCGGGAGCGCTGTTCATATGGCACTGGCGGACTTTCACATGGAGAAACTGAGGGGAAGATTGCCAAGCGTGAAAGATCTGCATCAGTCTTTTGAACATCACTGGAGAAAGCTGACCAGTGAAAGAGACGACATCAAATTCGCGGAAGGGAACAACCCCGATGTGATGCTTCTGCAGGGACTGGAGCTTCTGACCGCCTATTACAACAAGTCCTCCTGGCGGGAGTTCGAGTGCGTCGGGATTGAGGAGCCTTTCTGCTTCACCATTCCGGGATGTCCATTACCTATTATAGGCTCCATTGACCTGATGGAGAAGGACCCATCCGGAACGATCATCATCAACGATTTCAAGACATCGGCAAGAGCCTATTCCAATGACGAGGTGGACCGTAATTTCCAGCTGACCCTTTACCAGATGGCGGTACGGGCCAATGGTTACGGGTATTCGGACATTCTGCTGAGATTTGACTGCCTCATTAAGACCAAACAGCCCAGGTTCGAGTCCTATTACACCACACGCAGCATCGCGGATGAGACCAGAGCGAGAAAGAAGATCGTGGAAGTCTCCAAAGGGATATCCAGGGGGATATTCATTCCCAATGACAGTCCATCCAATTTCAAATGTAAAAACTGCTCGTTCAAGAAGAACTGCGACGCGTGGTTCATGGAGGCGGCGGCATGACTAAAGAATCCATTATCGAGGCGCAGGAATACCTGAGGGTAAAGACGGAATACGGCTGCAAGAGGATCATTGACATTGGAGCCTTACTGGAGAGCCACAATGACGGCGAGGTCATCAAATTCCTGAAAGATTATCTCAGGGAGAAGGAAAAAACTCTAAAAAACATGATCCTGATCGACAAGACCCATCCCAAAGTGGATCAGATCGTGGCGGCCATGTTCAGAATATCCATGGCCATCAAATCATTGGAAGAAGGAGAGGGGGTGACGGAAATTGAAAGGACTCAACAGGGAGCAGAAGAAAGCTGCCGGTTTCACAAACGGTATAGCGGCGGTCATCGCGGTCCCGGGATCGGGCAAGACGCTTGTCATGATGGAAAGGATAGGGAACCTGGTCAAGCGGTACAACGTGCAGCCCGAAACCATCATCGGACTGACATTCAACCGTAACGCCGCGGAGCAGATGAGGCAGAGGCTGGTCCCGGTATTGGGAGAGCTTGCGCAAAGAGTCACTTTGTCCACGATCCATAGCTGGTGCCATTATCTGTTAAGGACGGAGGGTAGGGTCTTTGAAATCATCTCGGGGAAAGAGCAGATCAGCATGATCCGGAACCTGATGAAAAGAAAGCGCCTGGACCTTTCCGTGGGAACCATCCTGAGTGAAATCAGTCTGGCCAAGAACAACCTGATCGGCGTCGAGGAATTCCGCATTCTTTACGAGTCGGACAAGGCCATGACCAAGGTGGCGAACATCTACGAGTCCTATGAAAAGGAAAAGGCGAAGAAATACCTGCTGGACTTTGACGATCTGCTTCTGGAGACCTATTTTCTGCTGAGCAATAACGATGCCGTCCGGGAGAAGTACGCGGGACGCTACCACCATATCCTGATCGACGAGTTCCAGGACACAAACCCCGTCCAGCTGGAGATCATCAAGCTGATTGTCGACGCGGACAACAATAATGACAAGTCCTACTGGATCGCGGGGGACGACTGGCAGAGCATTTACAGTTTCGCCGGCGCGTCGGTCAACAATATCCTCAATTTCCAGAGCACTTTCAGCTCTTCCACGCTCTTCATTCTGAACATCAACTACCGTTCCACCCCCCAGATCCTGAAAGCGTGCCAGAACCTGATTGCCCATAACGTCCGGAAGATAGAGAAGACCCTGAAGACGGACAATCCTGGGGGAGATGAGGTCATTGTCCTGGAGTCGTCATCGGAGGAAGGGGAAGCCCTGTGCCTGGTCAACGAGATCCATGACCTGGTCGGGCAGCGGGGGTACCGGTATAAGGACATCGCCGTCCTGTACCGGGCCAATTTCCAGTCCAGGGTTGTTGAGGAAACCTTCGCCCAGATGAAAATCCCTTATTACATTGAAAACGGGCTGAACTTCTACCAGCGGTCCGAGGTCCGGTATTTGCTGGATTATTTGAGATTGATCAACGATCCGGATTCGGAAGAGGGGGATGAGGCGTTAAGGTCCATACTGAATGTGCCCAACCGGTATATTTCGAGAAAGTTCCTTCAGGAGCTTGCGGAATTCTCCGGCAAGACCAACGTCCATCTGTTCGAGGGGCTGAAGTCCATGCCGGTCGATCTTCCCTATATCCGGAAGAATGTTAAGGATTTCATATCATTTATCAGTCCCCTGGCGGATTATTCCTCCAATCTGGAGCCTTCCGAAGTGATCCAAATGATTCGAAGCCAGCTGGACTATGACCGGTTTATCACGGACGAGGACATTCCGGCGCCGGATGACGTGAAGATCCAGAACCTCAACCAGCTCCAGTTATCAGCGGCCAGGTATTCCAGTATTCATGATTTCCTGAACTATACGGACAGTTTCTCGGAGCAGATGAGCAACGACAAGGAAGGGATCGCGCTCATGACCATCCACAAGGCAAAAGGTCTGGAATTTCCGGTGGTCTTTGTCATCGGTCTGGTTGAGGGAATCACACCCACCAAGAAGGGCGACATCGAGGAGGAGAGAAGAATCGTCTTTGTGGCTATCTCCAGGGCGATGAGAATCCTCTACATCAGTCATTCCCATACCTACATGGGACAGACCTCCAAGAAGTCCCTCTTCATCGACGAGATCATGGGCACACAGCAGCATTCAAACATAGCCGCTTAAACGGTTTAAAATCATTCCCACGGTTAAAACGGAAAACAGACAACCCCATAAGGGAAGGCGGAAAACCTTCCCTTATCCATTTATGAAAGGATGCGAGGCGACTCCATGAGCAGACCAGTCAGAAGAGCGAGCGTGAGCATTTACTGCAAGATCTACACGGAGAATTTCAGCCAGGCGATGATTGACAGATACGCCACCGGAAAGGAAATTTATAATTTCCTATTAAGGGACGCCAAATGCTGTCTTCCCCTCAAGGGCGACTGCAACCTCTGGTATCTCGGCTCCAACGAGAAGTTCGGCCACATCATTTACAACGAGCGGGTATGGCACTGGAGCTGGGGCGAGGCTTCCTTTGACACGGTCCAGGAGTTCATTGACGCCGTATATAAGGACGGGCTCTTCACCGGGAGGCAATATCAAAAACTGTCGGCCAAAGTCGAGGAAGGAAGAAGGATCGGCGACATGTACCTGATCGGCGAATATCTGTCGGAAAAAATCAAACCATCAACAAAAACCAGCACAGAAAGGGAGAATAACCATGTCATATGAAATCCTGCATTTCAGAAACGCGAACCAGATCATCAAAGAAAAGAAGATGGCCAAAGAAGTGAAATCGGTCATGGACTATCTCAACGACTGTCTCTATGGAACCCAGCACAAGAGCGAATTATTGCGTCAGGCGCTGAAGGAAATGGACTGGCGGCAGAACGGGGACCTGAACATTCTGGACGGAAGGAGATACTTTTACAAGGGTTTTAAGAACCGCGTGGCCATCGACGGCAGCTTTTCCAGCTACGAGTATATCCAGGACGCCCTGCTGAGGCTCCAGGTGGGGTTCGACAAGGGGAAACTGGATATGGGAATCGTCATGGTCACGGCGCAGAGAAGCGAAAAAAGCAAACTGGGATCCACAAAGGACCTGGTGGTCAGGGAAATCGAGATGCTGCAGCCCACGATCAGCCTTCCGGTCACCATCGTCCTGTTTGACCTGGGGAAACCCGGCGAAATCTATCAGGAAAACGGGCAGAAGGCGGAGGAGCTTCCAAATCATCCGGTCATCGATCCGAATCTTTCCGAAGCCTATCTTCATGGCGGCAAAAATGAAAACGACGATGAAGCCTTTTCCAACGCAGAGGAGAAAGCTTTTCATGAAGCCCAGAAGAATAAAAGGAAGCCTCGTTCCAGGGTGAGGAAAGAAGACCTTCCGGAACAGCAGGCGGCGGCATAGGAGGTGATTTATGGCCTATACGCCGGAAATGTCCCTGGAGGCTTCCCGGACATTAAGAAGAATCGCCTGGGCTCTGGGCAAACCGATGACTCAGACACTCGGTTTCGTCATGAAAAACATCACCCTGTTCATCGACCCCAGGAAAATATGCGACAAATGCCGGGACCATTCCATCTGCCGGGAATGCATCTTCAGCGAACAGAACCACAAGTCCTACAATCAGGTGTTCCAATAAACCCTTTGGGAGCCGCACATCCTTTATGGATTGAAAAAAATAATGCGCCGGCGGTGAAAGGCGCATCTCCCAAACTTTAAATAACAAGGAGGCTTCATGTCCATTCAACTGGTTTTTGAATTTCTGGGAATAGCCGGTTCCCTGATCATCTGCGGCAGCGTGATTCCCCAGGTGATGAAGACATACAGAACCAAGAGCGCGAGGGATCTGAGCATTACCTATCTCATGACCCTGATGGCGGGGATCATCCTGCTGACGGTTTACTCCGTTTATATCCGGGATATGGTGTTCATCTTTGGAAATACCCTGTCCATGTTGTCCGTGGGAATCCTGATGCTTCTGCGGAGGCATTACTGCGGGTTAAGATAAACGGATCAGGGCAATCATCAGGAAAGGAGCGATAAGAATATGAGCAATATGACCACGCTGGGCAATGTCTTTGACAGGGTCCATGAAATGTCCCGGAATTACCACGATAAATTCATTGAAGTGAAGGAGATAAGCTTTGAGAGCCTGGAAACAATCTCCATCAGCAACGAGACCCACAGATTGAAACCCATAGCGCAGATGTCCATCTCCAACAGGCTGGGAATCCCGTTTCATTACCTCAAAAAGTGTCCGCCGGACATCCAGAGATTGAATCTCAACCACTGGCTGGCGTATGAAAGGAACGAGGAGCTGTTCTTCCGTTTTAATGGGGACGATGTAAGGGCCATCTTCACGCCGAGATACATCCCCACGGACAATATTGAGGTGCTGGACAAGCTGAAGTCGATGGATTATCCCCTTGACACCAGGGTGCAGAGTTCGATTGACGAGGATTTTATGATGGTGAACCTGCCGGATGGACGTCAGAGTTTTACGATCAACGGGGAAAGGATGACACCGGGCATATCCGTCTCCAATTCGGAAGTGGGACTGGCATCCCTGTCCATAGCGGCGTTTGTTTTGAGATTGGTCTGCACCAACGGGATGATTTCCAGGACACAGGTGAGCGCTTCCTACCGTCATATCTCTGGCAAGATCCTGAGCGAACTCCCGGGAGTCTTGACGGACGTATCAAGAGAACTGGCCAAGAAGAAGGATCAGTTCAGATTGTCCGTCGAGAGCAAGGTCGAGCATCCGGAGATGACCATTAACAGCCTTAACAACCAGTTTCAGTTAAACAAGGTGGAGAAAGAGGCTGTGGAATGGGCGATGCCGCTGGAATATGGCCAGACGATGTTTCATGTCATCAATGTCTATACCAAGGCGTCTCAATATCCGGAGCTGCCGGCGGACAGCGGGTATAAGCTGCAGAGGGTGGGAGGATCGATATTGGGGATGGTGAAGTAGTCAGCTGACATTAACTAAGGTAATAAGCAGCGAAATATTAATATCTTGCTGCTTATTACTTGCTTTTGAAAGATAAATAGAGATTTGACAATTGCGCTGATATTCTATATTTTATTGTTGTTTTCATTGTCGTATCTTACATACAATGTCGTATTGGTATCTCAAAAATTTCAATGAAAGAAAAGTGCAGTCAATGATTTGTCTGCACAGACTGACTGATGATAACCAAATATCATGCAAAATACTTTGCCCATGCGCTTTTAAGAAAATCCACAGCAGATGGCATTGAAAAAATTTCCCGGTCACTGTTTGACGCAGCGGTGGATCTGAATCCACATCAAATTGATGCAGCTCTTTTTGCGCTGAAATCCCCTCTGTCTAAAGGCGTTATTTTGGCCGATGAAGTCGGTCTTGGTAAAACCATCGAAGCATCCATCATTCTTTGTCAATACTGGGCAGAGCGAAAACGTCGCTTGCTGGTTGTCTGTCCGGCGTCATTGCGCAAGCAGTGGAACCTTGAGTTACTGGATAAATTCAACATCCCTTCTGTAATTGTCGATCAGCGTTATTTTAAAGAGCAACTTGCCAACGGCCGTACCAATCCATTTGAGCAGGATAACGTCATTATCTGTTCGTATCAATTCTTGCATAATCAGAAAGATCTGGCCAAACTTATCAAATGGGATTTGGCTATCATTGACGAAGCCCATAAGCTGCGCAATGCGTATCGGCCATCCAACGTTCTCGGCCAATCCATCAAGTGGGCGCTGGAAGACACAAGAAAGCTGCTCTTAACGGCGACGCCCCTGCAAAATTCACTCATGGAATTATTCGGTCTTTGCTCCATTATTGATGACTATATATTTGGAGATAGTCGCAGTTATCGGCAAAACTATGTGAACGATGATGATATTGAGGGGCTGAAAACCAGATTACGGGGATTTTGTAAAAGAACGCTGCGCAGACAGGTTCTGGCCTACATACCATTCACCAATCGTAAGGCCATAACGATAAGATTCGCCCAGGCGGACAAAGAATATGTATTGTACCGCGACGTGACTGATTTTCTCCAGGAACCTGAGAGCTACGCTATACCAACAAGCCAGCGATCATTAATAACACTCGTCATACGTAAAATTCTGTCGTCTTCCTCCTATGCGCTGATCACCACACTGGAAACGATTAAAAAACGGCTGGAGCAGTTACGGGATAAACAACCGGTGCAGGATAACATCATTGATACATTGCTTGATGATGAAGCGCTTGATGATGAAGAACTGGAAGAAATAGAAGCGAAATCCGAGACTGACGAGACGCAAGATAACGATAAAAAAATTGATCTGGAAAAATTAAAAAATGAAATATCACGGATTGATAATTTCATTGAACAGGCCAAGGCCATTAAAGTTGATTCCAAAACGAGCCGCCTGAAAGAAGCCATTGAACGAGGATTCTCCGAGGCAGCAAAGATGAACGCCCGGCGCAAGGTAATTGTCTTTACGGAATCCCGGCGGACGCAAAGTTATTTGAAGGATTATCTTGACGCCAATGGTTATACCGGGCGTACAGTCATTTTTAATGGGACAAATACCGATCCGGAATCAAAGAAGATTTATGAGCAATGGCTTGCTGCCAATCAAAATACGGGACGCATCAGCGGCGTCCAGACGGCAGATCGCCGAAATGCGATCCTCGAACATTTCCGGGATCATGCTGAAATATTAATTGCCACGGAATCGGCGGCGGAAGGCATCAACCTGCAATTTTGTTCGCTGGTCATTAATTATGACCTTCCCTGGAACCCTCAGCGCATTGAACAGCGCATTGGCCGCTGCCATCGCTACGGCCAGGAACATGACGTTGTGGTTATTAATTTCTTGAATGAACGAAACGATGTTGACCGCCGTGTCTATGAGCTGCTGGAATACAAATTTAAACTGTTTGACGGTGTTTTCGGCGCATCTGATGAAGTTTTAGGAAGCCTGGAGTCCGGCGTTGATTTTGAAAAGGAAGTATTGAAGATTTATCAGGAATGCCGAAAGCCGGCGGAAATCATGTCCGCTTTTGCCGCCTTGCAGAAAAAAATGGATGAAGAAATTCAAAACCGCCTGAAAGAAACGCGTGAAATCTTGATTGAACATTTCGACCGTGACGTCCATGAACGCCTGAAAGTCAATTTGGATATGACCAGAGACCATCTCAATAATATGGAGAAGCGCTTCTGGTCGGTAACGCGCCACATACTTAATGGCCGGGCGGATTTCAATGATTCTTTACTGCAATTCAACCTAAAAAAAGAAACCGCATCATGCCCCACAGGCTGTTACCAGCTTATCTCCAAGCAGAAAGACAAGAAAAACATTGAAGGTTATTACCTTTACCGTATGTCTCATCCGTTGGGCGAACATGTTTTAGATACTGCGCGCGAAATTAAAACACCGGTGGCCGAATTAATATTTGATATTTCAGCAAGCCCTCTTCGTATATCCGTGATTGAGCAACTCAAGGGAAAAAGCGGGTGGCTGATACTGACAAAACTCACCATTAAAAGTTTTGAAAATGATGAATATCTGCTTTTTAACGCTTTTGATGATGAAGGCATGGTAATCCATCCCGAAGTATGCGAAAAGTTATTTGATTGTACGGCGAGACTAAACGAGATAACCCTGCCGGAAACAGAGAAAGAAAAATTAATGACTGATGCCCGCATCCATTCAGATGCGACATTAAACGATGTCATGGAACGGAATAATAGCTTTTATCAAGAAGAATGCGAAAGGCTTTTCCGCTGGGCCGATGACCTGATGCTATCAGCGGAAAAGGAACTCAAAGACACCAAGAACCAGCTCCGGGAGCTAAACCGCCAGCTTCGCCTAGCCATCAACCAACAGGAGCGCCTGGATGTGGAATTGAAGGTTAAAAGCTTAGGCAAGAAACAGCGCGAACAGCGCCAGAAGATATTTGATGTGGAAGACGAAATTGCATCAAAACGGGACGTTCTGATTGACCAGCTCAAGCAGCGTCTCCAACAAAAGACTCAGGCAGAACATTTATTTACGATACGCTGGAATGTCGTTTAAGCGAAAAAAGGAGTGAAGGAACCATGCTGACACAGTATGAGAAGTTGAAAGATATCCTGCGGGAGATGTTTCAGATGGACCAGGCCGATCTGGATTTCGGCATCTACCGCATTATGAACGCCAAGCGCGACGAGATTGAAAAATTTCTGGATGATGATCTACTTCCCCAGGTGAAGTCAGAATTTGCCAAGTATCGTGGAACGGAAATTGAGGAAAAGAAAAAGGAGCTTTCTCAGTTAGAAGCAACGCTGCGGGACAGCGGCATGAATCCCGATGATTCGCCCAAAGTAAAGGGCATCCGTGAAGAACTGGCCAAATACGGCGACGATGAGGCTCTGACCAATGAAGTCTTTTCGCACCTGACATCTTTTTTCCGGCGTTATTATGACGGAGGTGATTTTCTTTCGCTGCGCCGGTATAAAAAAGATACCTATGCCATTCCCTATGAAGGCGAGGAAGTCAAGCTCCATTGGGCCAATGCTGATCAATATTATATTAAAACAAGCGAATACCTGAAGGATTATGCCTTCAAACTTCCCGGCGGAAAGAAGGCTCATTTCAAACTGGTGGAGGCCACGCAGGAAAAGGATAATATTAAGACCGCCGCCGGCAAGGAACGTAAATTTCGAATTCATGAAGATGAACCGATTCAAATTGACGGGCAGGAAGTCTTTATCCGGTTTGTCTATTTGCCGGAAAAAGAAAAACAGGACGCGCTCAACAAAAAAACCGTTGAATTCATCAACAGCGAAGCGACAAAGAAACTAAACGATTTTCCGGAACTCTTTGCCGCCGCACCCACCGCCAAAAATGCCAATCGCACACTCTGGGAAAAACACCTGACATCCTATACCGCCAGGTTCAACTTCGACTTTTTTATTCATAAGGATTTGGGCGGATTTTTACGCCGCGAACTTGATTTTTACATAAAGAATGAAGTGCTTTATGTGGATGATCTGGATGGGCAGGACGAAAGGCAGCTCAAAAGCGCAGTGGCCAAGATCAAGGTTATCAAACACATTGCCCTGAAGATTATTGCCTTTCTGGCGCAACTGGAAGATTTTCAAAAGAAGCTCTGGCTGAAGAAGAAATTTGTGGTGAATTGCGGTTACTGCGTAACACTCGACCGCGTGCCGGAAGAACTCTACCCGGAGATTGCCCAAAACGAAAGCCAGCGCGAGGAATGGGTGAGTCTCTTTGCCATTAATGAGATTGAGGCGGATTTATCCAAGCCCGGCTACACAAAGCCGCTGACGATAGAATTTCTTAAAGCCAATCCCTATCTGGTTTTGGACACGAAACACTTTGACGCGAAGTTTAAAGAAAAACTGTTGGCAATCTTTGATAACCTGGATGCAAATCTCAATGGTTTATTGATACAAGGCGATAATTTCCACGCTTTGAATTTATTGCAGGCATTGTATCGCGAGCAAATTAATTGCACTTATATTGATCCTCCATACAACACTGATGCGTCCGCAATTATCTATAAAAACAATTTTAAAGATTCTTCTTGGCTAAGTTTAGTCCATAATAGGATTGAGCTTGTTCATGGTCTTATGAGAAAAGATTCTATTATCTGTGTCGCGATTGATGATCAAGAAGTTGCGTCTCTTAGACAAGTTATGGATGGTATTTTTGAGAAGGTAATTGGTGTTTCAGTTGTTAAGTCTAATCCGCAAAGCCGAAAGACAACGGGTAAATTTTCACCCGTTCATGAGTATGCTATTTTTTACGGGAAAACCGACGAAGCAATGCCTTGCTCAATTGGTTCTAATGGCTCTAAAGCTGCAAGATATCCGTTGATTGATGAAAAAGGAAGATTTTCTTGGATGAATTTTATTCGTGCCGGAAACAATGATCGTCGCGAAGATAGACCAAAATTATTTTATCCAATTGCGGTAAATAAGGATAAAAGAATTCGTATTCCCAAAATGACATGGATAGAAGAATTACAAGAATACAAGTTGCTTGAGGAAATCGACGCCGATGAAAAGTTAATATATCCTATTAAATACTCTGATGGAAAAGCCATAGAGAAGAATTGGCAAAGAGGGCATAAAAGGGTCTCTGAAGAATACGAAGAATATCGCGTTCGGAGAGATAACAATGGCGATATTAATATTGATTTTAAGACAAGGATGGATGAAGAAGCTGCGCCAGTAACGTGGTGGGATAAAGGTGAATATGCATCTGCTAACTATGGCGCCGCCGAGTTAAAGGACCTTTTTGGTGAGAAAAATTTTGACTTTCCGAAGGCAAAAAAATTGGTTGAAGATGCCTTGCGTGCTTGTGGCGCGTCAAATTATAACTCCATAGTGATAGATTTTTTTGGAGGTTCTGGAACGACTGGCCATGCAACCATCAACCTCAACCGTGAAGACGGTGGCAAGCGTAAGTATATCCTTATCGAAATGGGCGAGCATTTCGACACTGTCCTGAAACCCCGCATCCAGAAGGTTATTTATTCCAAAGATTGGAAAGACGGAAAACCTGTGTCGCGCGATGGCATCAGCCACATGTTTAAATACATGTATCTGGAATCCTATGACGACACGCTGGATAATTTGAAAGCCATTCGCACAAAAGACCAGGAGACACTGCTGGAGAAAATGAGCGCGGGCGCCCACGAAGATTATACGCTTTCCTACATGCTGAATGTCGAAACCAAGGCCAGCGACTCGCTTTTGAATATCGACCGCTTTATCGATCCTTTTAACTACACGCTTAAAATCCGCCGGGACAACGAACTCAAAGACGAAAAAATCGATCTGGTGGAGACGTTCAATTATCTAATCGGCCTTTATGTAGAACAGACGGAAACCATCCGTGGTTTCAAGGTTGTACGCGGGAAGCTGCGCACGGGTGAGAAGACGCTGGTGATCTGGCGCAACACGCAGGATAAATCCAATGAAGCCCTGGATGAATTCTTCCAGAAACAGAAATACAATACACTGGATTTTGAATTCGATTTAATTTTTGTCAACGGCGACAACAATCTGGAAAATCTCAAAGTCGGCGACGAAAAATGGAAAGTACGCCTGATTGAAGAAGAGTTCAAAAAACGTATGTGGGAGGAAACCGCATGAAAAGGAAAACACCGGTAAAAACAACGGGAGGTATCATTCCCATAGAAACAACCGGAAAAGGTGAAATGCTGGTCTATCAGGCAAAAGATGGACAAATTAAATTGGAGGTACGTTTGGCCGACGAAACCGTCTGGCTGAATCAGCAACTCATGGCCGAGCTATTTCAAACCACCAAGCAAAACATCAGCCAGCATTTGAAAAATATATTTGAAGAAGGTGAATTAATTCAGGATTCAGTTGTAAAGAATTTCTTTACAACTGCCGCCGACGGAAAGACGTACGACACAAATTTTTATAACCTGGATGCCATCATATCCGTTGGTTATCGCATCAAAAGTCAAATTGCTACCCACTTCCGAATCTGGGCCACCCGTAAACTCAAGGAATATATCATCAAAGGTTTTGTCATTGATGATGAGCGGCTGAAAAATCCGCCAGTGCCGGGTTACGATATACCTGATTATTTTGATGAAATGCTTGCACGCATACGCGACATCCGTGCCAGCGAAAAGCGCATGTATCTGCGTGTGCGTGAAATTTTTGCCATGGCCGGCGACTATGATCCGTCGGTTGGCGAAACGTCGATGTTTTTCAGCATTATTCAAAATAAGCTCCACTATGCCGCAACCGGTCTTACTGCTGCCGAGCTGATCCATTCCCGGGCTGATCACTTGCTACCCAATATGGGGTTGACAAGTTGGAAAAGCGTTGAGGTGCAGAAAACGGATGTTGCTATCGCCAAAAACTATTTAAAGGGAAATGAAATTGATGAACTCAACCGGATAGTGGTGATGTGGCTCGATTTTGCCGAAGATCAGGCCAAACGCCGCAAACAGATTTTCATGAAAGACTGGGAACAAAAACTAGATGAATTCCTGCGCTTTAATGAGCGCAGGGTGTTGGATAATGCTGGCAAAGTAAGCAGGCAATCCGCCGAAGAACACGCTACGGCGGAATATGAACAATTTGCGGCAAGGCGGCGGATATATAAAGAAACCGCAGGCGCAATAGAAAACATCAAACAATTGGAGCAGGCGGCAAAACTTCTGCCGGAGAAGATAAAAAAGCCGCCTAAAAAAAGGCGGCCAAAAATAACTTATCAGGGATATAGGAGTTTCAGAACTTTGCCCAAAACTCACACGGCGTGAAGCCGAATTTTGTCCCTGACGGCTATTATTATACAAGCGCAGATAATAAAGTCAATAGTAAATTTTAAACTGGTAAATTAGTAAGGAGAATAAATGCCCAGAGGCTTTAAAAAAGCAAAAACATCCGGTGCCGCGCGCCAGGCACGTCAATTTCGTTTTGACGAGTCGCTGGCCCTTTTTCAATATATGCTTTCCCTATTCGGTTGCACGTCACTCGATAGCTTGTGCGAGGGCATGAAAGATGAAACATGGGAAGGATGGGACGAACAAAACATTTCCCGCTATTATTACTTCCTAACAACGCGCCTGTTTGAATACCCCGGCATCACCAAAGAACAGCTTTTACGCTACGACCAGAACATTACCAGCCAGACAATGGCCATTTCCGGACGCCGCGGCGCTTTCCGCTGGAAGTATTTCCAGTACATGGCACTATTATTCTCGGAAATTTATCTGGATAAATATTTTAATGATCCACAGGGGCTGCTGGATGGTTTGAATGCACAGGTTACTTTGCTCAACAGTGAACGCGAAGCCGCCGACAAGTTGCCGTCTTATGTTTTGGATGATCTCAATAAAGTTGCTTTCTGGCAGGCCACAGGTTCAGGGAAAACCCTGATCATGCACGTCAATATTCTTCAATACCGCCATTATCTGGAAAAGGCGGGTGAGCATGCCACGTTAAACAGGGTGATTCTACTGACGCCCAATGAAGGTCTTTCCGAGCAGCATAATGGAGAATTTAAGCTTTCTTCCATGCCTGCTGATATTTTCAACAAAGAATCAGGCAGTCTGTATGCCGGCCAGGAAATCAGTATAATTGACATTCATAAATTAAAAGAAGAAGGCAAGGAAAAAACCGTCAGCGTGGATGCCTTTGAAAGCAATAATCTTGTCCTGGTGGATGAAGGGCATCGCGGCGCGGGTGGTGAAGAATGGATGGATAAACGCAATCGTTTATGCGCGGATGGTTTTTCATTTGAATATTCGGCAACCTTCGGCCAGGCTATGAAGGCGTCGGGCAAAAAAGAGATGCTTCATCAATATGCCAAATGCATTTTATTTGACTACTCGTATAAATATTTTTATGGCGACGGTTACGGCAAGGAATATTCAATATTGAATCTGGCCGAGGAACAGCACGAAGAACAGCGCCAGCTTTATCTGACTGCCTGCCTTTTGGCATTCTACCAGCAGTTGAAAGTTTATGACGGTAAAAAACGTGAACTCATTCCCTTTAATGTAGAGGAACCGCTCTGGGTATTTGTCGGCAGTACGGTCAGGGCCGTACGGACCGAACGCGGGGCAAAGGTCTCCGACGTTATTGATATACTGCTTTTTCTGAAGAGATTTCTTAACAACCGACCGGAAACGAAGGAATTTATTAATCGCCTGCTTAACGGCGCCAGCCAGCTCAATGATACACGCGGCAATGATCTTTTTGCCGGTAGGTTTGATTATCTGATAGCTTCACGCATGGATGCCACCAATATTTATGATGATATCGTCACAAGATTGTTCAACGGCGAGGTGGTCGGCGCTGAAATGCATATTGACAATCTTAAAGGCGTTCAGGGTGAAATTGGCCTGCGTCTGGGCGACGGTGAATATTTTGGTGTTATCAACGTCGGCGATGATCGTGAGTTAATCAAACTGTGTGCGGATAACGGTTTCGTCGTTGCCGAAAGGGATTTTTCGGAATCACTGTTTAAGGCGCTGGCCAGGGATGATTCGTCTGTTAAAATTCTGATCGGTTCCAAAAAGTTTACAGAAGGATGGAACAGCTGGCGTGTTTCCACAATGGGATTGATGAATGTCGGCCGCTCGGAAGGTTCAGAGATCATCCAGCTCTTTGGCCGCGGTGTACGGTTGAAAGGATATAATGAATGTTTGAAACGGAGCCGGTTCGCGCATGCGCCACATACTCCGAAAACCATTGAAATTGTCGAAACGCTGAATGTCTTCGGCGTGCGCGCCGATTATATGCGGCAATTCAGAGAATTTCTGGAGGAAGAAGGCGTTAAAGGCATCGATGACTACGAGGAAATCAAACTGCCCTGTCTGCGAAATTTCGGTAACATGAAATTAAAATATCCACGATTAAAAGAAGGCGTAAACTTCAAGAAGCAGGGGCCAAGGCCGGTAATTGCCATACCCGATGAATATCTGAAACAACATAAGGTAGTCGTCAACTGGTATCCCAAAATTGAAGCCATGCGCAGCAGGGGTGCGGGGGCGCAGGTAACAGCCACCTTGCAGACTGCGACGCTAGGCCAGGCACAATGCGCTTTTCTGGATTATGACGAGTTGTATTTTGAGATCCAGAAACACAAGAATGAAAGAAATTATTACAACCTAAATATTGAGAAAGATGTTCTGCCTGTTTTGATGAGCCGGTCGGATTGGTATCAGCTCTATATTCCACAGGAGGAACTTGAATTCACGTCATTTGCCAAGACAAGGCTCTGGCAGGAGATCGCCGCAACGCTTTTAAAGAAATATTGCGATAATTTCTATAATGCAAAACGCATGGATTATGAAAAAGACAAGCTGGAGTACCGCTACCTGGATGAAGTCGAAGCGGAAATGGCCGCCAATGGAAAAGCCGGAAATCTCTTTGATGAGTATAAGTTCCTGGTGGAGAAGTCCCGTTGGGACATTATTGATAAACTGAAGGAACTGGTGGCGCAAATAGACAGCGGAAATTTTGCGAATTGGGCTTTCCGTTCTATCCTCTCGTTCAATTTCGACCGGCATTTATACAAACCATTAATTCATATCAAAGACAGCGAGCTGAAGGTGATTCCCGTTGCCTTGAATGAAGGCGAAAAGAAGTTTGTCCTGGATTTGAAAGAATATTATGAAGCATACAAGGGCAGCTTTGATGGCTGCGAGTTGTATCTTCTGCGCAATCTCGGTCGCGGCCACGGTGTTGGCTTTTTCCAGGCGCATAATTTTTATCCGGATTTTATTTTGTGGCTGGTCGAGGGCAAAAAACAGCGGATTACCTTCATCGATCCTCATGGCATGCGCATGGCGCAGGGCGGATTCAACGATCCGAAGGTCCAATTTTATCAGGAAATCAAAACCCTCGAAAAACAGATTGGCGATACTGATGTAAAGCTGGCATCCTTCATTATTTCTGTTACACCCTTTGAACAAATCGGTCTGTGGGATAAAAAGCTTACTCAGCAGGATTTTGAAGACCACCACATCGTTTTTCAAAATGATAAGAGCCTGTATATCTCTAAGATAATAAAGGACGCCTAAAAGAATGAAGCTGTAATATCAACTGTAAGTCGCGTCAATAGTTGCTAAACCACAGCTGTGATGACCCCGAATAATTATCGGTTTAACTGCTACGACTGCTACAGTTACTTGGTACTGCTAATGAGCGTCACATACAGTTGCTAAAGAGGTTAGCAGTTGTTATAGGTGTTGTTGCTGTTGCTGCGGTTACTGCTACATTAACGGTATGGCGGAAGCTCTATCAGCAGCCTTTGGTATTGGTGCTTTGCTAAGTGAATTGATTTTTGTAGCAGCAGATGGCGATCATCGATGGACTCCGGACTAAAAGTCCGATATACACCTGTGATAAAATCGTGATAGAAACAAGGAAAAACAACAGGAACAGATAGAATAGAAGGGAATAGACGGAACCGTATATTATTTGTATTTCTGATAAGTTACGGGAAATCAGACGTTAGATCAAGGGGTTGAATTTTTTGGTTTTTTTGGACTCTGACTCCGTTAATCAAGGTTCGAATCCTTGTTCCCCAGCCAAATAAAATCAATGGTTTAGGCAGATGATCGCTTAAGCCCTTTTTTTGCCCTGACAATTTACCCAGCTTCTCTTTCCTTTGGGACTTGGCTGACCGTCTTCATGATTTTATCGATTGATTTGCTCTCCACCCGCAAAATTCGATCCATCAGCCAGACGCATTTTCCCACGCCGACCTTCAGCGGTCCCATTCGCTATTTGGCGGACCCGGGTGCAAGACCCGCCTGGCCGACGTCGTTCCAGATGTCGCGGAAGATTTTCCAGCCGCCGTCGGTCTGCTTTTTGAATACCATGAGGTAGTAGCCGCCGTGCTTCATGCTTTTGCCGGTTTTCTTTTCGGCGTCGGCGCGGTGCCACGGTCCGTTGAGAAACGCCCATCCGCCGCTGACCTGGATCATTCCCGTCTGCAATTCAAACGCCGAACGGGTTTTTTCAAAAAACGCCGTATAGCGATGAACCACCTTGTCCGCGCCAATGATGGCCTTTTCTCCCGTCGGCGGCATCCAGACCGCATTGCGGTCGATAAGCGCGCCCATCGCCTTCGCGTCGCCCGCATTGTAGGCGGCGTTGAACGCCGCTCGAATCTTGTCGATGGCCGCCTCATCGGCGCCCGCGGACACTGCGGGGGCCGGACCCAGCAAAAGGACCGTGCCGAGGATCAGCAAAACAACCGCTTGACGAATGCTTTTTCTTTTCATTGCCGCTCTCCTTTCTTTATACGTGAGAAGAATCATTTAGAAAAAGGGGCGCCCTTAAGGATTTACGTATCCGTAAGCGAATGCCCTTTTCCCCCTGATGCATGTCTTGCAGGATGAAGACATCGAAGCTGCCGAAGAGGGCGTAGCGTCCGTCCGGGAGACATCGATTCTGATGATGGGAGTTTTTTGCTGAATTTTCCGTGAAGATCATTCTTTCCGGTTAGAACAGGCGTTGTTGCACACTTGGAAAGGAAGCAAGAGAGACAGAAGATCAAAGGCATGCGATAGGCCATCATACGATCTCCTTTAAGTGCCGCCGAGTATATGGGGCGGCACAGGGGCTGTCAAGAGAATGTTTGGGCGATTAACGGGAGACGGCGCGGGCCGCGTGGTAGGAACTGCGCACCAGCGGGCCGGATTCCACGTGCTCGAAGCCTTTGGCGTAAGCGATTTTCCCGAATTCAGCGAATTCCTCGGGCGTGTAATATCTGGCGACCGGCCAGTGCCGCCGCGTCGGCTGCTGATACTGCCCGATGGTAAGCCGCGCGCAGGACACCTCGGCGAGATCGTCCATCAGGCGCAGGACATCTTCTTTTTGCTCCCCGAACCCAACCATAAAACCGCTTTTGGTGACGAGGCCCGCGGCCGCTACGCGGGAAAGAAGATCCAGGGAGAGGCGGTAATTCCCCTGCGGGCGCAATTTGTCAAACATCGGTTCTGCCGCCTCCAGGTTGTGATTGATCACATCCGGCGCCGCATCGATGACGAGACCCAGCGCATTCGGGTCTCCGCCGAAATCGGGAATCAATACTTCAATTTTGCAGCCGGGAATTTCTCCGCGCAGGCGGCGAATGGCGTCGGCAAAAGCCCCCGCGCCGCCGTCCGGCAAATCATCCCGCGTTACGGATGTCAGCACCACGTATTGCAGCCGCATTTGCTTTACGGCGCTGATCAGGCGGCTGATTTCCTGCTCGTCCGGCGGCTGCGGCCGGCCGTGGGCAACATTGCAGTACAGGCAGTTGCGCGTGCAAATATTTCCGAGAATCAGAAAGGTGGCCGTGCCGCAGGCAAAACATTCCGCCATGTTCGGACACGCAGCCTCCTGGCAGACGGTGTGCAGTTGCAGGCCGGAGAGCGTCGAGCGGATTCGGCGGCAGGCGTCGTCATAAGGCGGCCGCACCTTGAGCCAGGGCGGCTTGCGCAAGAGTTGAGATTTCGGCTGTCCGCTAATCATTGTCATTTTTCCGCTTAATGTTGCTCGGCAAACGGTATTTTTGAAAAGTGATGAAGAAAATGAACGGCGGTCTTGCCAATCATGAACGATTCTTCAGTTTTTTTGGTGAAAATATAGGCGTTGTCCGGGTTGTACTTTTCTATATAGCTGTGCAGGGACTTCCCGACGGCCGTTTTTGTTGGCGAGGATTTTACTTCCACCGGAATTTTTTCGTTTACAATAAAATCCACTTCCGCTTTGGATTTTGTTCGCCAATATTTGATATCATTGCCTTCTTTCATCAATTCCGCATAGATGAAATTTTCCCAGAGAGCGCCTTTATCCTGTCTCATTTCCATCCGGCGAAAATCATCAATGACGGCATGACGCAGCCCGGTATCATGGAAATATATTTTTGGATTTTTTACCAGTTCAATCCTTTTGTTGGTGAAAAAGGGCCTCGGTAATCCGATAACATAAGTTTTTTCCAGAAGATTGAGATTTTTTTTCAAACTGCTGAAATTGAGAGATGTAATCTGGGAAAGCTCCTGATAGGAGATCACATTGCCGGTTTGCAGGCTAAGCGCTTTCATCAGGCTGATCATCTTGTAGTCGTCAAACAATCCCATCAGATCTCTGACATCGCGCAAAAGATACACGTTGAGAATGTTGCGCAGAACTTCTTTTTTTTCTTCGTGATCCGGAGAAAGCAAAACGCGCGGGTATCCGCCATACACGATGTATTCTTCAAGATAGGCATAGAGCTTTTCCAGCATGATTGAGCTGAATTTGGCATTTTCTTTCTTGTCGCTTAGGTAACGGTGGAGCTCCTGATTTTTAAAAGCAAGAAATTCTTCAAAGCTGAGGGGATGAAGTACAAACGCGAACAGGCGCCCCGCAAGATGTTTTACGGCATGAATGGTCAGATCGAGGACAGACGAACCGGAAATAAAAATTTTTTTATCCTGGACGGTATCGAATATCTGCTTCAGTTGCTGTCCGCCGTTGTTTGCGTATTGAAATTCATCAATAAATATATATTTGTAAGGTTGGATATAAAGTTCGATAAATGCCTGAATATCCGTATCGAACAGCTGGCGGTATGAGACATCTTCAAAGGTAATAAAAAGAGAATTGTCCAGACCTTGATGAATTTGCTGTAAGAGTGTCGTTTTTCCTACCTGACGGGCGCCAGTAACGGCAATGATTTCAGGTGTCTTCAGGTATTTGGTTATTTTTGTTTCAAGGGTCCTTTTGATATACATTATTTTACCTGTTATTTTGTTTTCTGAAATAATAGCAGGGTTATCATTATGTTTCAAGAAATAATGACATGCTTGTTGCAGGCATGGAAAATGACGCCGCTACGACCTTTCCCAGCACACGTCCGGTTTTCGGGCGGCCAGAACTTCGTCGAGGCGGCCAACCGGCGTGGAAAGCGGCGCGTCCTTGATTCTCTGCGGATTTTCTTTGGCCTCTTTTGCAATGGCGATCATGGCGTCGCAGAAGGCATCGAGCGTTTCTTTGCTTTCGGTTTCGGTAGGTTCGATCATGATGGCTTCCGGCACGATGAGCGGGAAATAGATCGTGGGCGGGTGGTAGCCGAAATCGATCAGCCGCTTGGCGATGGCGCTGGTGTGCACGCCGGATTCGGCCACTTGGCGGTTTCCGGAAAAAACGCATTCGTGCATGCAAACCCGGTCGTAGGGCAGATCAAAATAAGATTTTAATCGTTCCTTGATATAGTTGGCGTTCAGCACGGCCATTTCCGTCGCGCGCCGAAGGCCTTCCTCGCCCAGCGAGCGAAGGTAGGCATAGGCTTTGACGATGACCGTAAAGTTTCCGTAAAAGGCGCGGACGCGGCCGATGGTATAGGGAAAATCTTCCGACAGGCTGTACCCTTCGCCGTTTTTCACCACGCGGGGCGCGGGCAGGAAATCGACCAGCTTTTCCGCCACGCCCACCGGGCCGCTGCCCGGGCCGCCGCCGCCGTGCGGCGTGGAAAAGGTTTTGTGCAGGTTCAGCTGGATGACGTCAAAACCCAGATCGCCGGGCCTCGTTTTGCCCAGATACGCGTTGGCGTTCGCGCCGTCGCCGTAAAGCAGGCCGCCTGCGCCGTGGACGATCGCCGCCACTTTTTCGATGTTGCGCTCAAACAGGCCCAGCGTGTTGGGGTTGGTGAGCATCAGCGCGGCGGTGTCCTGCGTCATCAGGGATTCCAGATGGTTCAGGTCAACGCCGCCTTCCGGGTTGGAGCGCAGCGTGACGGTTTCAAACCCGCAAAGCGCGCCGGAGGCGGGATTGGTCCCGTGCGCCGCGTCGGGGATCAGGATTCGGCGGCGCTTTTCGCCGCGCTTTTCAAAATATTTCCGGATCATCATGACGCCGGTCAGCTCGCCGTGCGCGCCGGCCGCCGGCTGCAGCGTGAAGTCGGCCATGCCGAAAAGACCGGCGAGCAGCCTCTGCATGTCGTACATCAGCCCCAGGCTTCCCTGCGCAAACTCAGAAGGCGCGTTCGGGTGCAGGCCGGCAAAGCCGGGAAGGGCCGCGATATTTTCATTGATCTTGGGGTTGTATTTCATGGTGCAGGAGCCCAGCGGATAAAAGCCCAGATCGACGCCGAAGTTCCGCCTCGACAGATTGGTGTAATGCCGGACCAGATCGATTTCCGCAACTTCCGGCAGGTCCAGGTCGCCGCGGAGATATTTTGGGCCGATGGCGTCGCCGATATTGACTTCCGGCACGTCGCTTGCGGGAACCTGCACGGCCGAACGTCCGGATTTGCTGATTTCAAAAATAAGTTCCATGAATGAACTCCTTATTGCCCTGTCATTTCCGCGAAGGCGGGAATCCAGAAATAATTCATTTTGCGCCTGCCATGGCTCAATTCAGTATTCTGACAATGTTGTCCATGTCGTCTTTGGACAGCATTTCCGTCGCGCAGAAGAGCAGCGCCTGGTCCAGCTCCGGATAATCCTTCGACAGTTCGTATCCGCCGACAATGCCTTCCCCGCGCAGCTTCTCATTGACCCGGCCGGCGTCAGGACAGCCGAGCGCGAATTCGTTGTACACCGGCGCGGAAAAAATTTCCCGCCAGCCTCGAAGCTGCAGAAGCTTGTTTTTCAGGTACTGTGTTTTGTAAACGTTGAGCGAAGCCAGTTTGCCCAGGTTTTTGCCCAGCGCCGCCAGATAAACCCCTGCGGCCAGCGCGCAGAGCGCTTCGTTGGAGCAGATGTTGGACGTTGCTTTTTCGCGGCGGATGTGCTGTTCGCGGGTTTGCAGCGTCAGCACGAATCCGCGCCGGCCGTTTTTGTCCACCGTCGCGCCGGCGAGCCGGCCGGGAATGCGCCGCAGATATTTTTCCCGCGCCGCAAAAATCCCCAGATAAGGGCCGCCAAAAGCCAGCGGGTTGCCGAAGCTCTGGCCTTCGCCCACAACGAAATCCGCTCCGCATTCGCCCGCGGGCTTGAGAAGGCCCAGGCTGGTGGCGTCGGCAAATCCGGCAATGAGCATCGCGCCCTCATCGTGGGCCGTGTCGGCCAGCGGCTGGAGATCTTCGATGCAGCCGAAAAAATTCGGGCTTTGCACGATGACCGCCGCCGTTTCCTTGTCCAGCGCGGCCGCAAGCGCAGCTTTATCCGCCTGGCCGGAGGGCAGCCAGGGAATTTCCGTAAGCGTGCAGCCGTTGGCCCACGCGTAGGTTTGCAAAACCCGCCGGTACTGGGGATGAACCGACCGCGCCGCGATCAGTTTCGATCGATTGGATATTTTGGCGCACAGCACGGCCGCTTCCGCCATGGCCGAAGCCCCGTCATACATGGAGGCGTTGGCGATTTCCGTCCCGGTGAGATGCGCGATCATGGTCTGATATTCGTAAATGGCCTGCAGAATGCCCTGGCTGATTTCCGCCTGGTAGGGCGTGTACGCCGTGTAGAATTCCGCGCGTCCGACGATGTGGTTCACCACCGCCGGAATGAAATGGTGATAGGCGCCGGCGCCGGTAAGCGTCGCGCGCGGCATCCGGTTTTTTTCGCTCTGCGTCCGCATCAGCGCCCAGATTTCCTGCTCGGAAAGAGACGCCGGCATGCCGGGAATCTTCCGCAGGCGAAATTTTTGCGGAATATCGGCAAACAGTTCTTCGATGTTTCCAATGCCTATACCCGCCTGCATTTGCGCGATGTCGTCGGGGGTGTGGGGGCAGTAATCCATGGATTTAGTGTTTCTCCTCCCGAATCAGTGCGTCGTAAGCGGTCGCGTTCAGAAGAGTTTTCAACTCTTCCGGATCGGCCACTTTCAATCGGGCGATCCACCCCTCGCCGAAAGCGTCCCGGTTGACGAGCTCCGGCGTGTTTTCAAGGGCTGTGTTGACGCCGATGACCTCGCCGCTCACCGGCGAGTAAACGTCGGACACGGATTTGACGGATTCCACCACCGCCAGCGGCTCTCCCGCCGCGACTTTTTTGCCGATCGGGGGCAGCTCCACGAACACGATGTCGGTCAGCATTTCCTGGGCATAATCGGTGATGCCGACCGAGGCCGTGCCGTCGCCCCGGTCCAGGATCCATTCATGGTCTTTCGAATACCATCTGTCGGTGGGATTTGGTTTGGACATGCCAAGTCTCCTTAAGGGATTTATTTTAGTCTTTTGTAAAAGGGTAGCGGAACAATTTTTGCCGGACTGACGGCGTCGCGAATGCCGATGGCGATTGCTTGTTCCGGTGAGGCGCATTCGGCGTCGATAAACGCCAGACCGATCGCCTTGTTGAGCGTCGGCGAAAATGTGCCGGAGGTGACAAAGCCGATGGCTCTGCCGTCTTTCGTGACCGGATAGCCGTGCCGTGCGATGCCTCGTCCGGTCATCTCAAAGCCGGCCAGCTTTTTGCGGACGCCGGCCTGCTTCACGGCTGAAAGCGCGGTCTTTCCGGCAAAATCCTTGCTCCAGTCCACCAGCCAGGCGTAGGGAACCTCCAGGGGACAGGTCTCCTGCGTGATATCCTGGCCGTTGAGCATCATGCCGGATTCCAGGCGCAGCGTGTCGCGCGCGCCCAGCCCGGCCGGCTTCATGCCCAGCCCCGCTCCCGCGTCCATCAGGCGGTCCCAGATCGCGCCGATTTTTTCGGCGGCGGCGTAAATTTCAAAGCCGTTCTCGCCCGTATAGCCGCTGCGGGAAATGATCGCCGGAATTCCGGCGACCTGCGAGGGGATAAACCAATAAAAACGAATGGTTTTTAAATCGTCCGGTGTCAAGGTCTGCAAAATCGCTTCCGAGCGAGGCCCCTGCAAATCCAGTTTGCCGGTCGAGTTGCTCACGTCGGAGAGAGATGCGTCGAACTTTTTTTCTTCCAGAAGGGACCGAATCCGCTGAAAATCCGGTTCGCGCGTTGTGGCGTTGGTCACCAGCATATAAAATTCCCGATCCATCTTGTACACGGTCAGATCATCGATGATGCCGCCCCGGTCATTGAGCAGTGCGGAGAGTTTCACCTGTCCGGTTTTTTGCCCCGCCAGGTCGCGCGTCAGGGCAAACTGCAGCAGATCCAGCGCCTGCGGCCCTTTCACTTCAATTTCCCCCATGTGGCAGATATCAAAAAGAGCGGCGTTGGCGCGGGTCGCGCGGTGTTCCTCGATGACGCTTGTGTATTGCACCGGCATGGCCCAGCCGCCGAAGTCGATGATTTTGGCGTTCAGAGCGGCATGACGGTCGTACAAAGGCGTTTTTTTCATGAAAAGCGCTCCTCGCTGAGTCTGCTGCTATTTGAAAAGCTTGTCGATCAGGGCCTGTTTGCTTTTCGGGTAGTAGAGGGTTCCCTCATAATCCACGATGAGTTTGCCGTCCAGATGATCGATTTCATGCTGAACCACGCGGGCGGTCCAGTCCAGATAGCGTTTGCTGATTTTTTCGCCTTTTTCGTTTAAGGCGCGAACCTTGATTTCGGGAAACCGCTCCACGTCGATCTGAATGTCCGGGCAGGAAAGGCATCCTTCGGCCGCCGCCGCCTTCTCGCCGCGCGCCTGGGTGATTCGAGGATTGACCAGAACGTCGTAATCCTCCGGCGACATTTTTTTCTTTTGGTCGTTCCCAGTTTTATTGCGGAAAATGATGATTCGTTTATTCACGCCGATCTGAGGACCGGCCAGCCCCGAAGCATCGTCCCGGCAGGTAAAGGAATCGACGAGCGCCTTGATTTCGGCTTTTTCCGCGGCGTCAAGCGGCGTTTTCATCTCCACCGACTTTTTTCGCAGCACGGAAGTGTCCGTTTCGTTGACACCGTTGTCATTCCATAGGGTTAGAACTCTTTTGGGGGCCATCTTGTTTGCACCGGTTCGCTGATTTTTCAAGACCTATAACACCGATCAGTCGTTATTTCAAGCAAACGCAGCTTGCAAATTGGCCCCATCTTTTGTTAAACAAGCACAACGTGTACCGGAATACAGCGAAAGACCTTGCATTGTGATCAATTCCATCGTCGCCAGTACGGCGAAAAAACAGTTTGCCCGCGCCCTGAATTTTCAAGAAGACGATACGACGGGGCTGCCCGCCTGCGCCGACAACCAACGGCGTCTGCTGTATGTCCATATTCCTTTTTGCGAAGAACTTTGCCCCTACTGCTCCTTTCACCGCGTTCGCCTCGACGAACCGCTGGCCCGGCGCTATCATGCGGCCCTGCGCAGGGAAATGGCCCTTTACCGCCGTCAGGGCTACCGGTTTTCCGGCCTGTACGTGGGCGGCGGAACCCCCACGATTCTGATGGACGAACTGGCGGAAACGCTTCAGATTGCCCGGGATCTGTTTCCCATAGAATCCGTTTCGGTGGAAACCAATCCGAACCACCTGACGGACGCCCATCTTTCCGTTCTGAAACGGGCGGGAGTTCATCGGCTTTCCGTGGGCGTGCAAACGTTCGACGACGGTCTGCTGAAGAAAATGGCGCGCTATGACAAATATGGTTCGGGAGAAGACATCGCGGCGCGTCTCAGCGCCGCGCAGGGGGTATTTGACACGCTCAACGCCGACATGATCTTCAACTTTCCCGAACAGACCGGCCAAATGCTGGAGGCCGATCTGGCGGTTTTGCTGAAACTGAGAATGCAGCAGATCACGTTTTACCCTTTGATGGTTTCCGAGTTTGCCAGCCGGCGGATGCAAAAAACGCTGGGCGACGTGAATTTCCGGCGGGAACCGTCGTTTTTCCGGCTGATCCGGCGGCGCCTGGAGCCGGATTATGATTCATCCTCGGCCTGGTGCTTTTCGCGCAAGAAAGCCGCCCAGTCGCTTATCGACGAGTACGTTGTTGACTTTGACGAGTACGCGGGCCTGGGAAGCGGCGCCATCGGCTACCTGCAGGGCATGTGCTACGCCAACACATTCGACATCGAAAAGTACATTCAGGATCTGTCGAAGGATCGCCTGCCGATTCAGGCCTCGCGCCGGTTCGATCCGCCCGACCGGATGCGCTACGACTTCCTGATGAAGCTTTTCAGCACCCGGATGAATGTTGAGGAGATGGAGAAAAAATACGGCGGACGGTTTTTAAAAACCCTGTGGAAGGAAATGGCCGCGTTTACCCTGGCCGGATCGTTTCGCTACTTTACGCCCCGTTTGCATCTGACGCCCCGCGGACGCTATCTCTGGGTGGTCATGATGCGGGAGTTTTTCATCGCGGTGAACAATTTCCGCGACCACTGCCGCCGGGAGGCCGGATTGGGCTAGTGCTGCTGATGTATTTTAGTGGTTTGTCATTTCGACCGAAGGGAGAAATCTTAAGATTCCTCGCATACGATAGGGACATGGATTTCTCGATCGCTTTGCTCCCTCGAAATGACATTTTATAGGGTAAGCAGATGATGGCGCGTTGGAATCTGGAGTGAGTTATGGACGACAAACGAAAAGCATTGCTCAAAGGCCTTCCAAAAATTGACGACGTGATCGGGCTTTTGGAAAAAAACGGAATTTATTCAAAGGCGTCAAAGGACATTGTCCGGGAAGCCTGCCGGGAGATCGTGCAGCGCCTGCGCGATCAGATCCTGTCCGCGGCTGACAAAGCCCTGCCGTCACTTTCCTTTGACGCGGCCTCGGCCGCCCGCGCCGTGGAGGAGCGGATGGCGGATCTGCATCGCTTCAAATTACGGCGTCTGGTCAACGCCACCGGCGTCATTCTGCACACCAATCTGGGGCGCGCGCCACTCTGTGCCGAAGCGGTGGACCGCATCGTGGAGGTCGGGCGCGGCTACTCCAATCTGGAATTTGATTTGATTCGCGGCGAGCGCGGCCTGCGCTACGATCATGTCACCGGCCTGATCTGCGCGCTCACCGGGGCGGAGGACGCCCTGATCGTCAACAACAACGCGGCGGCTGTTCTGCTCACGCTCAACACGCTGGCCGAGCACAAGGAAGCGATTGTCTCGCGCGGGGAGCTCATCGAAATCGGCGGCGAATTCCGCATTCCGGATGTCATGACCAAAAGCAATTCCATTCTGCGCGAGGTGGGGACCACCAACCGCACGCGCCTGGCTGATTATGAAAAAGCCATCGGTCCGAATACCGGCGTGATTTTGAAGGTTCACACCAGCAATTACCGGATTGTGGGATTTACCGAGGAGGCGGAACTTCTGCCCCTGGTGGCGCTGGGCAAGCACCACGGGATTCCCGTTTTTGATGACCTCGGCAGCGGCTGCCTGGTGGATCTCGCCGAGTTCAGGCTGCAGCACGAACCGACCGTGCGCGAAGTGCTGGATTCGGGCGTCGATGTGGTGACCTTCAGCGGCGACAAACTTCTGGGCGGTCCGCAGGCGGGCATCATTGTCGGCAAAAAAGACATCGTGGCGCGCATCAAGAAAAATCCGCTGAACCGCGCGCTGCGCATCGACAAATTCACGCTGGCCGCTCTCGAGGCGACCCTGATGCGCTATCTGGCGCCCGGGGACGCCCCCCGGAACCTGCGCTCCCTTCGGGCGCTGACCGAGCCGCTGGGCGACGTCAAAAAGCGCGCCCGCAAACTGATGGCCAAACTCAAACGCGCCGGCCTTTCCGGTTTAACGTATGAGCTTAAAGATTCCATGGCGGCCGCGGGCGGCGGATCGCTTCCGACCGAGGACATTCCCTCGGCCGTCGTCACGGTGAAGTCCGCCAAGATGTCCGCCAGCCGAATGGAAGCCAGTCTGCGCAGGGCGGCGGTGCCCGTCATTGTCCGAGTGGATGAAGACGAAATTCAAATCGATCTGCGCACCGTGGCCGAAGACGAATTCGGCTTTGTGGTGGACGCCCTGCGAGGCCTTGCCGACTCCCCGTGACGCAGGCCGGCCCCTGCCGCGCAGTCGGGAATCCGAGGGCCGAGGCCGCTTCCGAAGACACATCCACCAAGTCATTTCCGCACAGGCGGAAATCCGGGATATCAGGAGTTGACGGGCTGTTGCCCTGGCGAAAAGGATATTTGGGCAACAGCCCGATGAGTTGCCGCCTGCGTCTTCATGACGCCTGATTCGTCAAGTTTGCTTTTTGCTGGAGAATGTCGTGTCCATCGAAAACCAGGAATCCCAAAACCTGTCTTTTACCGTCGATTCCGCGCAGGCCGGGCAGCGCCTGGATGTATTTCTCTCCCAGGCCGATCCGGCTTTCTCCCGATCGCAAATTAAATACGCTGTTGAAGAAGGCAATGTAACCGTGAACGGAAGGGAGCCGAAGGCGAGCCAGCATCTTAAGGCAGGCGACCGGGTGGAGCTGCATCTGGAGCCGGCGGTCGAGGCCGCCGCCGCCCCGCAGGACATTCCCCTGAACATTGTGTACGAAGACGGCTCCATCATTGTCGTCAACAAACCGGCGGGCATGGTGGTGCACCCCGCGCCGGGCAATCCGGATCAAACCCTTGTCAACGCGCTTCTTTTTCACTGCCGGGATCTTTCCGGCATCGGCGGCTTTTTGCGGCCGGGAATTGTCCACCGGCTGGACAAGGAAACATCCGGCCTGATCGTTGCCGCCAAGTCCGACGAGGCGCACCGCAAGCTCTCCGCGCAGTTTGAGAAGCATGACGTGCACAAGAAATATATCGCGCTTTGCTGGGGAGACGTCAAAGGCGCAAGCGGCGAGATTGTTCTGCCGGTGGGACGCCACCCGAAAGACCGCAAAAAAATGTCCACGAAAAGCCGGCATGGCAAAGACGCGCTGACGCTGTGGAAAGTTCGCGAGCGCTACGGCACGGCCACGCTTCTGGATATTGAAATCAAAACCGGCCGGACGCATCAGATTCGCGTGCATCTGGCCGAACGGGGCTATCCCGTGATCGGTGATATGGTTTACGGCGGGGCGTCCAAAGGGCAAAGCGTCAAAAACGCGGCGCTCAAAGCCGGCATTAAAGCGCTGTCGCGCCAGGCGCTGCATGCCGCGGAACTTTCCTTTCTGCACCCGCAAAGCGGTGAAAGAATGGTTTTTACCGCGCCACTGCCGCGGGATTTGGAGGGCCTGCTGGATCTGTTCCGCTCGGCTTCGCCGGGAGGGCCCGGACAAACGGGTTTACAAACCTGGAAGGATGCTTTACGATAAACGGCAAAAAGCGGCAAAATTCCTCCCGCGCCTCTGGCAAAAAGAGGAGACAAAGGACGGAAGCAATGTTTTCATGGTCGAACGCAAAAGGCATCCCCTATCTGCAATCCTCCGGTCTTGCGGCCTGTGGTTTTTTGGAGCACGCTTTCTGCGCACGAAAGGGAGGCGTTTCCGAGGATGACTACCAGAGCCTCAATATGAGCTTTCGGGAAGGCGACGAGGAATTTCGCGTGCTGCAAAACTGGAACAAGCTGGCTGCTGCGTTCGGCATCCCGGTGGAGAACTTCCTGGTGCTCAACCAGGTGCACCGGGACGGCATTCTGGTTATCCCGTCACGGGGCGAGTATTTTACCTCGCGCGAAGACCTGAATTATGACGCCATCGTGACCGACCGCGTCCATCTGGCCATCTGCATTAAAACGGCGGACTGCGTGCCGGTGTTTCTGGCGGATCCCGAGAATCAGGTGATCGCTGCCGTGCACGCGGGATGGCGCGGGACCGCCGCCGGCATCACGGCCAAAGTCGTTCGCCTGATGCAAAATCAATACGGCTCCCGGCCGGTCGATCTGCTGGCGGCGATCGGCCCGTCCATCGGCCGCTGCTGCTATGAAGTGGACGCGCCCGCCGCTGACGCGTTTCGGCTTCATCCGGACGCAAAAAACTTTTTGTTTCCGTCAAAGCGCAAGGATCGCTGGATGCTGGATCTGGTTCAAGCCAATCGCGGACAGCTCATAGACTGCGGCATTCCCGACGCCTCCATTGACGCATCCGGTTTGTGCACCGTCTGCCGTGAGGACGATTTTTTTTCACACCGCGGCTCGGGCGGCGTCACCGGGCGACAAATCAATTTTCTCATGCTGAAGGGAGACCCGATCTGCAAAGCCCTGTTGCTGAACGACGATTTGTGCCATATCCATTGATGAAAACCGCAAACAAAAGGGAGGTCTCATGAATCTGAAGCCTTTGTTTGAACCAAAAACCATGGCGGTGATCGGCGTTTCCGCAAGCAACGACCGCCATCCCGCCAATGTGATCTATGACAAAAACAACCATCGCTATCCCGTAAAGGTTTACGCGGTCAATCCCAGGGGCGGCTCGCTGCATAACGAAACGGTTTATCCCCGCGTGGCGGAGATTCCGGCCAAAATCGATCTGGCCGTCATTGCGACGCGGGCGGAGCTGGTCCCGGACGTTATGGCCGACTGCATTGCGGCGGGGGTGAAATCCGCCACCGTGATTTCCGGAGGGTTCAGCGAAGGAGGACGGGGCGATCTGCAGGATCGCATCGTGGACATGGCCAGGGAGGCCGGGCTGCCTTTTATCGGCCCCAACTGCCTGGGCGTATATGTTCCCTTCCGCGTTGATACGTTTTTCCTGCCGATCGAACGCATGATCAAGCCGGAGGCGGGCGGAGTGACATTCGTCAGCCAGAGCGGCGGAATTCTGGTGGACCACATGATCAAGTTTGCCCAGCAGGGCGTGGGCATGGCCAAGGCCGTCAGCATCGGGAACAAGGCTTTTATTCGGGAAAAGGAGCTGCTGGCCTATCTGGCGCATGATCCGGCCACGAAAGTCATTGCCTATTACATCGAGGGATTCGGCGAGGGAGAAGGAAGGGAGTTTGTTCAGGCGGCGGACGTCTGCTCCAAACCGGTGGTGATCATGAAATCGGGGAAAACGGCCGCCGGAAACCGCGCCGTATCCAGCCACACGGCGTCGCTGGCCGGTGACTACGCCAGTTTCGCCGCCGCGGTCGCGCAGCATAACATCATTGAGGCGGTAAGCGAAAACGAAATGGTTTCCTTTTGCGAAGTCCTGAGCTCCTACACCCGGCCGATCGAGGGCCGCATCGGCATCATCACCGGAAGCGGCGGACACGGAGCGATGGCGGTGGATGCCTGTTCCATGGCGGGGCTTGCCGTTCCGGAATTTTCCGACCAAACCAAAACGGATATCAAAAACCAGCTCACGGAAAGCGTTCGGGCCATCGCGTCGCTGGGGAACCCGGCGGACCTCACCGGCAGCGCCGTGGATGACGATTTCGTCGCCTGCGCGCGGGTGCTGGCCGCTTCGCCGGAAATCGACTGCGTCGTGGTGCTGCTCCTTCCCTACATTCCGGGCGTCAGCCTGGACATCGGCGTTCGATTGAGCTCTGTGTGCCGTCAGTCCGGCAAACCGTTCATCGCGTATGTCCCGCACGTCGAAAAATACAACATGCTGATCGAAGGCTTTGAGCTCAACGGCATTCCGGCGTCATCTTCTATTGAAGGCGCCGTGCTGATGGCAAAAGCTCTGGCAAGGAGGCAGTCATGCTGAAAAAGGAAGTCAAAGCCATTTTTGAAAAATCCCGAAAATGGGGCTGGGTGCTGGAGCCTGACGCGCAGAAGATTTTGTCCCTCTATGGCTTCAAGACGCCGAAATTCGGCGTTGCCGCGACCGAAGGCGAGGCCGTTGCGGCGGCGCGGAAAATCGGCTACCCGGTGGTGGCCAAGATTGTGTCGCCTGCCGTGGTCCACAAATCGGATGTGAAGGGCGTGGTGGTTGGCATCAAAGATGACGAGACGCTAGTCAGGACGCTTGCGCGTCTGTCTAAAATCGACGGCTTTGCCGGAATGCTGATTGCCGAAATGGTCAAGGGTCTCGAACTGATCGTCGGAGCGAAAAATGATTTTCAGTTCGGCCCCATGATTCTTCTGGGGATGGGAGGCGTCGGGGTGGAGATTTACAAAGATGTTTCCCTGCGGATGGCGCCTCTGAAAACCAGAGACGCGGACCACATGATTCAGGAGCTTGCCGCCCGCAAACTGCTGACCGGGTATCGCGGCTCGGAGCCCGTCAACCTCAACGCGCTGAAAAAGACGATCGTTGCCTTTTCTCATTTGATGATGGACATGCGGGACGTCGTGGAATCGGTGGACCTCAACCCCGTCATGTGCACGGCCAAATCCTGCATTGTCGCGGACGCGCGGATCATGCTGAAGAAATAACAGGGGGTAGGATGAGCCTTAAAAACGCGCGTGAACTGGGCCGTTTTTTCAATCCCGAAAGCATCGCCGTGATCGGCGTGTCCCGGGAGTCCATGAATTTCGGAGGGTCGAGTTTCCTTCATCACTGGCTGAAGGCGGGATACTCGCGGCGTCTTTATCCGATCAACCCGAAGGCGACGGAGGTTCTGGGTTTGAAAGCCTATCCGTCGCTTCGCGCCCTGCCGGAGGTGCCGGATCTGGTGATGGTGGCCGTCCGGGCCGACCTCGTGCCCGCCGCGCTTACGGAATGCGCCGATGTCGGAGCGCGTTTCATTCATGTCCTGACGGCGGGATTCAGCGAGATCGGCACGCCGGAAGGGCGGGAGCTGGAGGCGCGGCTTGCCGCCATTGCCAAAGAGCGCAATCTTCGGATCATCGGGCCGAACTGTATGGGCCCCTACAGTCCATCCAGCCATCTGACGGCCTGGGGCGGTATTCCGGGGCTAGACGGCCGCCTGGGGATTATTTCTCAGAGCGGCGGCGTGACGCAGCGATTCACGGAATATATCAGCTCGCTGGGCGTCGGGGTGAGCAAGGCGGCAAGCATCGGGAACGCTGCCGTGCTGGACAGCCCGGATTTTCTGGAGTTCATGGCGGGCGATTCCGATGTCGATCTGATCGCCGTTTATCTGGAAAGCATTCGGGACGGACGGCGCTTTTTTGATCTCGCCCGTCTGGTCACGCCTCGGAAACCCGTCATCCTGCTCAAGGGCGGGGAATCGCGCCGGGGTGCGGCGACCGTTTCATCTCACACGGGACGGATGGCGGGTGATCCCGTGATCTGGAAATCGGTTTTTGAACAGACCGGCATCGTGCCCGTTACGAACATTCAGGAATGGGTGGATGCCTGCCTGGCTTTTTCCCTGCTGCCGAAAACCCGGGGGAAAGGCGTGTTTATTGTCGGAGGCGGCGGGGGAAACAGTGTTATTTTTTCCGACGCGTGCATTCGGGCGGGTCTGGAAGTGCCGACACTTACGGACCGAAGCATGGGCAGGATTCGGCCCTTCGTGCCGGTGGCCGGAAGTATTGCCGGGAATCCCCTCGATTTCTGGGGAACCTATCTGGTGAATGATTTTCTTTTCGAGGCGCTCAATGCGGCCTACGAGGATGATAGCATTCACATGGTGGTCGTCGACCGCCTGATCCCGCGCATCGCTTTCCACAGCCCGGACTTGACCTCGGATTCGTTTGCTGAGATTGTGGAGTTCATTCAAAGCCGCAGGCAGGCCAAGCCCACCGTCTTCACCATTGATTACGACGGAGGCGATTCCGACCTCATTCGGCAGGGTTCCGATCTGCGTGCCCGGTTCTGCAGAGCGGGGATTCCGGCCTACCCGTCGTTTGAAAGGGCCATCGGCGCGCTGGCGCGCTTTTATCGATACTGCCGGCGCTTTGGCCACGCGGCCGGCCGATAGTCCCGTTTTGGAAAGGAAGAAAACATGGAACAGCCCTGGTTCAAACAATACGCGAAGCATGTGTCCCGGACGCTTCAGTATCCGAATGCGCCGGTTTATGCATTTCTGGAAAAGACGGCGGCGGCGCATCCGGAATATATCGCCATGACGTTCAACGACGCGGATACGACCTACGCCGAACTTGCCCGGAAGGTCAACCGGTTCGCCGCCGTTCTAAACGGGCAGGGCGTGAAAAAAGGAGACCGCGTCGCTTTGATTCTGATCAATTCGCCTACCTACGTCATTTCTTTTTTCGCGATTCTGAAACTCGGCGCGGTCGCGGTCAACTTAAGCGTCGGCATCACGGGCGAGGAACTGGCCGCCTGCCTCATCAATTCCGGCGCGAGAATGGCCATTACGCTGGATCTGTTTGCCAAAAATCTCTACCGGGTGATTTCCAAAACCTCTGTGAAAAACGTCATTCTTCATTCCGTGTTCGGAATGGAGAAAAAGATTCCCCTGACGGAGGGCATGCCCGCCCCGCAGATCTTTTCCGATTTGATGGCCGGCGCAGGCGATGCGGCCGGGCCGGACGTTGAGGTCTTAACCACGGATGTCGCCGTGCTGCAATACACCAGCGGCTCCACGGGCGCACCCAAGGCGGCCACGCTCACGCATGCCAATCTTGTTGCCAGCACGACGCAATCGGACAAATGGATGGGCCACGAACACACGGGGAACGCGGCGGTGCTGTGCGTCATTCCATTTTTTCACGTCTTTGGAATGACGGCCGGCCTGCTGATTCCGGTGAGCAAGGGATACCGAATGCTGCTGCTTCCCCGAATGGACGCGATGGACATCCTGTCCATGACGAAGATGCTGGAAACCCACCGCCCGATATCGTTTCCTGCGGTGCCCAGTCTCTGGCAGGCGATCGTTTTGCTTCCCGATGAGACGGCCCGGGACTACCTTTCCTCCATTCTGGTGGCCACCAGCGGCGGAGCGCCCGCGCCGGCCGCGCTCCATGACCGCTACAAAAGCCTGACCGGAAAGCGGATGATCGAAGCCTACGGCCTTTCCGAAGCGTCCTCCGCGACGCACATGTCGCCCTATCCGAAAGGCGGGCCGGTGGGATCGGTCGGCGTGCCCCTTCCGGACACGCAGGCGAAAATCATGGATCTGGAAACCGGTCAAAGGGAATGTGAACCGGGTGAGATCGGGGAGCTGGTTGTCAGGGGGCCGCAGATCATGCGGGGCTACTGGAACAATCCGGAGCTCACCGCCGCCGTTTTGCAAGACGGGTGGTTTTACACGCGCGACCTTGCCCGCATGGACGAAAACGGATTTTTCTATCTGATTGACCGCAAGGACGACATGATCATTTCCAGGGGATTCAACGTCTATCCCGCCCAGATCGAAGAGGTTCTGATGCGGCATCCCGGCGTGAAAGATGCGGCGGTCATCGGGGTGCCCGACCGGATGAAGGGTCAGGCGATCGTCGCGGCCGTCGCCCTGAAGGAAGGAGAACCGCCGGACCGGGAAGCCCTGTTTCAGTACTGCCGGGAGCATCTGCCGGATTATCGCGTGCCCAAAGCGATCCTCATTCGGGACAGCATTCCCCGGGATCCGTCGGGAAAACTTCTGCGCAGAGTGCTGAGGGAAAACGCATCCTAGATGATGTTTTTTTCAGTAATCATGCTATTGCTGAGGCGTTCTTTTAAATGATGGAACGGACAACCGATAAAGGGTCAAGGTAATGTAGCAACTCCTGAAAAACCGGACAGAAAATGAAGAATGTTTTTCTACAGCAGCGGGAGAAGTCGTTGGGGGAGGTCAGGCGAATCGGCCTGATCGCCGACAGCCACGGCGACTTTGAGCGTACGGAGTTGGCCGCCGACGCTCTCCTGGTTGCCGGCGCCGAACGACTGATCCACTTAGGTGATTTCTGCGATACATTGCAGGAATCCTCCTGGATAACCACCATGCAGGTCCTGCAACGGCACCGGATGCTGACGGTCAAAGGAAATAATGATTTCCAGGTAGAGACACTTCTCAATGAACGACGTCCGGGGCAGAATCAAGCGGAAGTTGAACTGCGCGCGTATCTCAAGTCGCTGCAAACGACCATCGTCATGGATGGTCTCTGTTTTGCGCACTCCCTGCCCTATGACTCCATCCGGTCATTCTATGAACCCGTTGATGACGGCACAACGGTTAAGGCCAGTAAGATTTTCCATCAGACGGCGCATCATATCATGTTTTGCGGCCACTCCCACACCCCGGTCCTGTTCCGTTTGAGGAATGAAAGAGTGACTCGGGAGGAGATTCCTTCAGATACAACGTTTTCGATGAAAGATTCAGAACGCTACATTGTCGTCGTCGGGGCGGTGGCGAACAACGATTGCGCCCTGTACGACAGAGAAACGGCTTGCTACCGGCGGATCCGGTTGGGAGGAGAGGAAGCGGGTCCAAGCGCCGATGGTCAAATCACAGGGGTGAAGAACCAAAAAATTT
>Ga0209719_1001004_pt1 | contig 37771 bp, 32 predicted proteins | sample AD_JPNAS2_MetaG_FD_184421 | JGI IMG/M metagenome (GOLD analysis project Ga0209719, IMG submission 184421) | Active sludge microbial communities of municipal wastewater-treating anaerobic digesters from Japan - AD_JPNAS2_MetaG (SPAdes) (version 2) | ecosystem: Engineered > Bioreactor > Anaerobic...
AGGGCTTGATTCGCAACTTCGTTTTATGCAACTCGAATACCGTATAATAGCCGTCAACGCCAGTGGCGTCAGCTGGTCAAGTAATGTGGCGGCGGTGGTTTTGTGAAAAGATATACGCTCTCTTTTGCCACAAGAATCAGGACATGGATTTGTTCAGCCGCAACGATTTCGAACAGGTTACATATCTGAAATACAGAGAGAAAACGAAAAAAAATAATGTGTGCGCCCCTGAGAAAATGAGCATCAAGCCCCGAAAAGGGACCGCGGCTTCCTAAGCGATGAATGCATTGAATTGCTAAAGCAAGTCGATATTTTGGTCAACAATCTGACTTAAAGGAATACTTTTAAATCATGTCAAGCCCAAATAAACTAACTATGGCCGATTTATCAATTAATGACGCTATTAATAATCACCTCACTAATTGCATCATCACAGGAGATTGCTTAGAAGTACTTCCCTATATTAAAGACGCCGAAGTGGATCTCATTCTTTTTAGCCCCCCTTACGATGGCATTCGCACTTATCACAAAGGTTGGAATTTTGATTACTCCGCTTTAGGAAAATCCTTGTATAGAGTTTCAAAAGAAGGTGGTGTCTGTGCAGTAGTTATTGGCGATGGAACAAAAGACTTCGCTAAATCTCTAACAACAGCCCGCTTGACGGTTGACTGGTGTGACAATGCAGGGTGGCGCTTATTCGAACAATGCATTTACTATCGTGATGGGAATCCAGGCGCATGGTGGACACAAAGATTTCGTGTTGATCACGAATATATCCTTCTCTTTTTTAAGGGAAAGCGCCCTAAGACCTTTGAAAAAAGATCACTTATGATACCAAGTAAACATGCAGGAAAAGTGTATTCTGGCACGGATAGATTGACGAATGGGGGCTTCAAGGAAATAGTACCGAAAGAAGTAAATTCAATGAAGTGTAGAGGTACTGTTTGGCGCTATTCTACAAGTAACACTGAAGGGAACAGACTTAAGTTAAAACACCCGGCAACCTATCCAGATAAGTTGGCCCAAGATATTATTCAATGTTTTTCTATGCCAAACGATTTTGTTTTGGATCCAATGGCTGGTAGCGGTACCACTTGTGTTATCGCAGCCAAAAACCAACGCCGATATCTTGGGATTGATATTAGTGAAGAGTATTGTGATATTGCCCTTACACGACTTAACATCGAAAAAAAGGTGCAACTCTCACTATTTGACCTTCAAAAAAGTAAAAACATGGGCGTGGCAAACACGGAGGATGGCACTTTCAATGACGACACAATTTAATGAAGATCTGAATATTCTAAAGGCAAAATTAGCCTCACTAAAAACAGTCTGGGAGGGGAAGCCTAGCGTTCTCGAACTCAAGCAAGCAAACTACAACTGGAAACAGATGGAATGGTGGGCTTTTTACTTTGAGTATTTGTGTTACAAAGTATTACTTAGTGACTTTCAGCATCCAGGCGGTCACTTCGACAGCGTTACGTTTGACCTCAGGCGCAATGTAAACTGGGATTTGAAAGCTAAAGCCATAAAATCAGATGACCACAGGGCGATTCTAAATGATGTAAGGGCAATGAAACAGTCTATCGCTCAAAATGGTGGGGAGCACGGAGTGATCATAGCCTTGTGCGATGTTGAATATAATGATATTGACCGTTCGTTTCAAAAGTGGCACACGGAACTTAAGGGTGGTCTGTCAACATATGAAATTGAGCGTAAAGCAAGAACAAGCATTTCACGCTATCGTAAAACGAAAGCCGTCTTGACTGAAATTCTGTTTCTACGATTTACCTGTGCGGATTTAGAACTACTCAGCACTATGAAACAAGGGCGCAATAGCAACGGAAAACCACGGCCAGAAAAATATATGATTGATTTAGAAAATATCGGCAATCTACAAGTTGGTCATATTGCTTTCTAGTCGCATTTCTCCTTGTTCGATTTTGCAAGCACGCCTAATGCCAATGAATTGAGGCCGTATTTCCAGACGGTAATCGCCTGATTCAAGGCCACTTTAGCCTGGCTCCCAAATTCCTATTTGTGAAATTGCAGGGAAAGACTACGAAAAACAAAAAGATTTATTGCGTAGTCTGTTCTAGCGTTTCCCTCTGCTCCGGGTATTTTCCCTTCCCGCGCTTATCTTTTGCGCCTTTTTTTCCGGTCTCTTCTTTTTGCGGGTATCTGAATTTGACATTTGTTTTTTCTCGGTGTATAATTAGAGAAAATCTTCTCGATATATATTTCTCGATATCTATTTCTCTATTAGGCACCCGAAAGGAGAAAACACATGATCAAAGAAGAAACCATCAGGAGCATCCCCGAACCAACGCTCAGAAGGGTGCCTTCCTATTGTCAGGTTTTGCTGGGACTCGCCGAGCAGGGGCAGGAATATGTATCGTGCACCCAGTTGAGCGAAGCACTCCATATTGATCCTACGCTGATCCGCAAGGACATCGCTCTTGCCGGTGCGACAGGCCGCCCGAAAGTCGGCTATCTCACCCGGGATCTGCATCGGCAGCTGGAGAACTTTCTGGGATGGAACAATGCCCGGGACGCCATCCTGGTCGGTGCAGGCAGTCTGGGCTCGGCGCTGATGGGCTACAAAGCCTTTGATCAGTACGGAGTCAATATTGTGATGGCCTTCGATACAGACCCTGAAAAAGTCGGCAGGAAGATCCATGATGTCCCCGTTCTTCCGCTCACACGGATGCCCAATCTGCTGGAACGGATGAAGGTGCATCTGGGCATTCTGACAGTGCCCGCCGAATATGCCCAGACCGTCGGCGAGCTGATGGTGATGAACGGCATTCTGGCAATCTGGAACTTTGCACCCCTGGCACTGAAAGTGCCTGAAGGCATCATTGTACAGAACGAAGATCTTTTTTCTTCCCTCGGCATTCTCTCCAGCAAGCTGGCTGCCGTACTGAAGAATGAAGACGACCATTTCAAGGAAGGTGAACGATGAACGATCCTGTCACTATAGTCATCTGCATGGGCAGTTCCTGCTTTGCCCGGGGCAACCGGAACAATCTTACGCTCATAGAAAACTTTCTGGAAAAGCACAACCTGACGGCTGCGGTACGTCTGGAAGGAAGCCATTGTGATGCGGAATGCCAGAAGGGTCCGAACATCCGTATCGGCGACACCCTTTATCAGCATGTGGACCCGGGTATGCTTCTGGACATTCTTGAAACCCATTTTGCGGTAAATGCAAAGGAATAAGCCATGGACCGCCTCTTCCCCATCGACACCATGGAAACCACCTGTCAGGACTGCTACAAGTGCCTGCGCCAGTGCCCGTTGAAAGCAATCCGCATTGAGGACGGACACGCCAAAATCACGCCGGATCTGTGCGTTGCCTGCGGGATCTGCGTGCAGGTCTGCCCGGTACAGGCAAAGAAAATCCGCCTTGATCTGGGGCGGGCACGGCATCTTCTTGATCAGGAAGCCGAGGTTTATGTGTCGCTGGCACCTTCCTGGGCAGGTGAATACCCGGGATTGAAGGCGGAACAGATGATCTGCGCCCTGAAACGGCTCGGCTTTGCGGGCGTGAGCGAAACAGCGCTCGGAGCGCAGGAAGTATCGGCTGCTGTAGCAAAGATGCTGAACAGGAACGGCCTGTATATTTCGTCGGCGTGTCCGTCCACAGTCCGCCTCGTGCGCAAATACCTCCACGATTACGCCGCCAATATCACCGCGGTCCACTCACCTGTCATGGCACACAGCAAACTGCTCCGGCAGCATTTCGGTGATGCCATCCGCATCGTCTTTATCGGGCCCTGTATCGCTAAAAAAACGGAAGCGGACGAGCACCGGGACCTGCTTGATATTGCGCTGACTTTTGAAGAACTGAACGACTGGTTCAGGCAGATGAAGCTGGATCCGTATACCATGACCCCGGATAAAAACGACCGTTTTGTTCCTTTCAGCGCCGAAGAAGGAGCGCTCTATCCGGTGGAAGGAGGCATGATCACTACCATTCAGGCGCTGGGCGCCAAAGACACTGTACGTTATGTAGCGGTCAGCGGAATCGACAATATCTGCAAAACGCTGAAGGGCCTGGAAGAGACCAGCCTGCAGCATCCTGTCTTTGTGGAAGCGCTTGGATGCGAAGGCGGATGCATCGGCGGCCCCTGCGCCAAGGCATCAGGCGCACTCCTCGGCAAAAGAATTCTCGTCGAGGATCACGCCATAATACCGCCTCTGCCTGTAGTGCGCGAGCATACACTGGACATCACCGAAACCTTCACGCCAGCCCCTGCTGCACCGCCCGCTCCGGATCCGGCACTTGTCCGCGATGCTTTACGGCGCATAGGGAAACGACTGCCCGAAGACGAATTGAACTGCTCGGGCTGCGGCTACAACACCTGCCGGGAATTCGCTGCGGCACTCGTACGCGGCACAGCCGAAGAGACCATGTGCGTCTCCCATATGCGTGCACTTGCACAGAAAAAAGCCAACGCCCTGCTTCGCAGCATGCCCTCGGGTGTCGTCATTGTTGATGCCGCCATGCATATTGTGGAATGTAACGAGCGCTTTGCCCGCATGTTCGGTCCGGAAACGACAGAAATCTATGAGACCTGCCCCGGGCTGAAAGGCTGCTCACTTGCAAAAATCATCGACTTCACAGATATGTTCCGGACAGCACTCAAATTTGATCAGGAAATTCATTACGATCATTTCCGCTATAAAAACCGGCTGCTTAACATCACCGTCTTTTCGCTGGATCCCCATCAGGTAGTCGGTGCCGTAATTCTCGACGTAACCCGGCAGGAAGGACTCCGCGATCAGATTGCCCAGCAGGCGCAGGAAGTGATCCGCCGCAATATTTCAACAGTACAGGAGATTGCATGTCGCCTGGGTGAACACATGGCGGATACAGAAATTCTGCTGCGCAGCATTGCAGAAGGCTATGCCTGTGATTCCGGCCGTCTCGCGGGCAAACCGAAGGAGAAAGAGCGATGAATCAGGATACTCTTTTTCTGGAAGTTGATTTTGCACAGCGGCGCAAACACACGGAACACATCTGCGGCGATGCCTTTCAATCGCAGCGAGTGGACGGCAGCGACCGGATTCTCGCCGTGCTGTCGGACGGGCTGGGCAGCGGTGTAAAAGCCAATATTCTGGCAACCATGACCGCTTCCATGGCACTGAAGTTTGCGGCAAGCAGCATGGACTTTGTGCATTCTGCAGAAGTGATCATGGACGCCCTGCCGGTATGCCAGATCCGACGCATCAGCTACTCAACCTTTACGATTATCGACTGTTCGGCAGGCGGGCGTGCCCGTTTTATTGAAATGGATAATCCGCCGCTCCTTTTCATCCGCGACGGCAAGGCACTGCCGCTGGAACGGAGGGAAATGGTTTCGCCGAAGTGGCAGGATCGTGTGCTGCGCTTCAGTGACATGGAAACCATGCCGGAAGATCGTGTGGTTCTGGTTTCGGACGGCATCGTTCAGGCAGGGCTCGGCTCGAAGGCGCTTCCTCTGGGGTGGCGCGATCAGGGGCTGCGCGAATTTGTGCTGGACCGCATCCGGCAGGATCCCGTTGTCTCGGCACGCACACTGGCGGAAGATGTGCTGCGTGAAGCATTGAGCCGGGAATTGAACCGCCAGGCCCATGACGACATGAGCTGCGCCGTTCTCTATCTGCGCAAGCCCCGGAAAATGATTGTTCTGACCGGGCCGCCCTTTGACCCGAACCATGATGCGGAGTTCGCCCGCCGACTTCAGGAGTTTGACGGACGAAAAGTCATTTGCGGCGGCACCACCACAACCATCGTTGCCCGGGAACTGGGCGTGGAGGCCAAACTGGACTTGAGCCGGATGAGTGAGCACATTCCGCCGCAATCGACCATGGAAGGCGTGGATCTGATCACCGAAGGTATCCTCACCCTCACAAGAACCGCGCAGCTTCTGGAAAAAGGCGCCGGAGTGCGCGGCGATGATCCTGCTGAAAAACTCGCCGCACTGCTTCTGGAAAGCGACATCATCCACTTTATCGTCGGGAGCCGGATCAACGAAGCCCATCAGGACCCGACCCTTCCCATTGACCTTGAAATCCGCCGCAATATTGTGAAGCGGCTTACCCATTGTCTTGAAGAACGCTATTTAAAAGAAACACACACGCTGTGCATTTAATGTACAGGCAACAGGAGAAACCGGTCATGCAGCAAACCATGAGAAAATTCGATACGCTCTGTGACATTATTGATCGTTTCGACCGGGACCCCGCAAAACTGATTTCCATTTTGCAGGCGGTTCAGGCGGAATACCGCTACCTGCCCAAAGAGGCGCTCGCCTATATTGCCACCTCTCTGAATCTGCCGCCCGCGCGGGTTTTCGGTGTTGCCACCTTCTATGCGCACTTCGCACTGGAACCCAAAGGAAAATATGTGATTCATGTATGCGACGGTACTGCCTGTCACGTTAAAAACTCCCAGGGTCTTGTGAATGCCATTCAGAAAAAACTGGGGCTTACCACTGATAAAAACACCACAGAAGATCTGCTCTTCACATTGGAGACGGTATCGTGTCTCGGCGCCTGCGGACTGGCACCTGTGCTGGTCATCAATGAAGATGTGCACGGGATGATGACGCCCCAGAAATGTGTGGAAGCGCTGGACAAAATTATAGAAAGAGAGGCACAGCAATGAATACATCAGTAATGACAGACCGTCCCGGCCTCAAAGAGGCATCCGATATTTTTCAGCAGCGTATTTCACGGGTAGAGCACAGAATTGTCATCTGTGCAGGCACCGGCTGTGTTGCCGGAGGCGCATTGGCCGTACGCGACGCCTTTGTGCGGGAACTCACGGCGCTCGGTCTGGAAGTGGCGACAAATCTCCATGCCGACGGCGCGCTGGATTCAGACAAACCCATCAGCGTGTATCTGTCAAAGAGCGGATGCCAGGGCTTCTGTCAGATGGGGCCTCTGGTGACACTGGAGCCTGAAGGCATTCTGTACACACGGGTAACGCCCGAAGACGTACCGGAAATTGTCGATGTTTCACTGGTGAAGAAATCGGTAGTGGAACGGCTCCTCTACAGGCATCCGCAGACAGGCGAGCAGTGCAAAGGCAAAGATACAATCCCCTTCTACCAGCGGCAGGAACGGCGTGTCCTGAAAGAATGCGGCATGCTCGACCCGGGCGACCTGTACGAGTACATCAACCACGGCGGCTATGAAGCGGCACGGCGCGCCCTTTGCGATATAAGCGATGCGGACATCTGCAATGAGATTCTCCAGTCGGGCCTGCGCGGCAGAGGCGGAGGCGGATTTCCCACCGGGCGCAAGTGGGATCTCACACGCATCCAGCCGGGCGATCAGAAATATGTTATCTGCAACGGCGACGAAGGCGACCCCGGCGCATTCATGGACCGAAGCGTGATGGAAGGCAATCCCCATGCGGTCATTGAAGGCATGGTAATCGCTGCCAAAGCAATCGGCGCCCAGGAGGGATACATCTATGTACGCATGGAATATCCGCTGGCAATCAGACGACTGCAGGAAGCCATGGATCAGGCGCGTGAATTCGGAGCGCTGGGCGAAAATATTTTTAACAGCGGCTTCAGCTTTGAGCTGCACATCATGGAAGGCGCCGGTGCTTTTGTCTGCGGCGAAGAAACAGCGCTCATTGCATCCATCGAAGGCAAACGGGGCATGCCCATGCCCAAGCCGCCCTTCCCTGCACAAAGCGGTCTCTGGGGAAAACCCACGCTGATCAACAATGTGGAAACCCTCGCCAGCGTCCCTCTGATCCTGCGCTACGGACCGGAACAGTTCCGGGCACAGGGCACGGAAAAGTCGCCGGGCACCAAAACCTTCGCGCTTACCGGGCACGTGGCAAATACCGGTCTTATTGAAGTGCCCTTCGGCGCAACGCTCCGTGAAATTGTATATGAAATCGGAGGCGGTGTGACTGATAATGCCGGCAATGTCACGGACAGACCCTTCAAAGCTGTACAGATAGGCGGTCCCTCAGGCGGCTGTCTTGTAGCGGAACATCTGGATCTGCCCCTCGATTTCGATTCCCTGGGCAGCGTGGGTGCCATGGTCGGATCGGGCGGGCTCGTCGTCATGAATGATCAGACCTGCATGATCAGTGTCGCCCGCTTCTTCATGCAGTTCGCCCGCAATGAATCCTGCGGCAAATGTGTGCTCTGCCGCGAAGGAACCCGGCAGATGCTGGCGCTTCTGGATGACATTATCGCCGGAGAAGGCACTCTGGAGACTCTGGAGATCCTCGAGCAGACCGCCGAAGCAGTGAAGATCGGTTCGCTGTGCGGGCTCGGAAAAACCGCCCCTAATCCCGTTCTTTCCACGCTGCGCTATTTCCGGAAAGAATATGAGGCGCATGTTATCGATAAGCACTGCCCCGCAGGCGTCTGTCCCGCGCTCTGCACTCCCGTGATTATCGACGAGCTGTGCACAGGCTGCGGGCTGTGTAAACGTAAATGCCCTGTTGAAGCCATTTCGGGTGAAAGAAAAGAAGTTCATCACATCGATCAGGAAAAATGTATAAAATGCGGCGTCTGTCTGGAAAGCTGCCGCTTTGACGCCATCGTACAAGGAGCCGCCCAATGAATACGAACACAACTGACACAGTAAAACAGACTTTATTTGTTGACGGACGGGAGCTGCCCATCAATGGAGAGCGCAACGTGCTGGAAATGGCACGAAAAGCGGGCATTGATATTCCCACCTTTTGCTACCATTCAGAGCTCAGCGTGTACGGTGCCTGCCGGCTCTGTCTGGTCGAAATTGAAGGCAGAGGAATTCAGGCTTCCTGCTCGGTGGCACCGGAACCGGGCATGCGCCTGCGAACCAACACCAAAAAAGTGCGTGATATCCGGAAAATATCGATTGAGCTGCTCCTTGCCAATCATGACATGACCTGCCCGACCTGCTCGCGCAGCGCAACCTGCAGACTTCGTGAACTGGCGGAACGCATGGGCATCGACAAAGTGCGGTATAAACCCATCGAACGCAAAGCGCCGCTGGATCATTCGTCACTCGCGCTGGTGCGTGACCCCAATAAATGCGTGCTCTGCGGCGACTGCGTCCGGGCATGCCACGAGCTGCAGGGCGTGGGTGCCATAGACTTCGCTTTCCGTGGTGCGGACAGTGCTGTATTACCCGCTTTCAACCAGGATCTCGCCGAAGTGGAATGCGTCAACTGCGGACTCTGCGCATCGGTATGCCCCACAGGGGCCCTTACACCGCGCCCCGAAATGGAAGAAGTCTGGGCAGATCTGGACAACCCCAATAAAATCGTTGTTGCCCAGATGGCACCTGCAGTGCGGGTGGGTCTGGGTGAATATTTCGGCATGGAACCGGGCAGTATCACCACCGGACAGGCAGTAGCTGCATTGAAAGCCATCGGCTTCGACAAAGTATATGACACCTCCTTTGCTGCTGACATGACCGTACTGGAAGAAGGCGAAGAATTTCTGGACCGCTTCAAAAACCAGGGCGTCCTGCCGCTCTTCACTTCATGCTGCCCTGCCTGGGTCAAATATGCGGAACAGTATCACCACGAACTGCTGCCTCACCTGTCGAGCTGCAAATCGCCCCAGCAGATGTTCGGAGCAGTGGCACGCAAAGTCCTGCCCAAAGTCATGGACATGAAGGGGAAAGAACTGGTAGTCGTATCGGTCATGCCCTGCACTGCCAAGAAATATGAAGCCAAACAGGAAAAATTCATTCATGACGGCGTACCTGAAGTGAACCATGTCATCACAACCGCTGAATTGGGGCTCATGCTGCGCCAGTGCGGTCTCCAGCTGGCTGATCTGGAACCTGCCGCCTTCGACAAGCATATCAGTTTCAAAACCGGTGCAGGTGTACTCTTCGGCGTGACCGGCGGTGTTACTGAAGCGGTGCTCCGCTATGCCGTCGAGCAGGTACAGGGCAAGCCGCTTGAAGACGTCGATTTCCGGGAAGTGCGCGGCGAGAAAGGGCTGCGGGAAGCCACCGTTACAGTGGACGGCATCGAACTGCGCCTCGCTATTGTGAACGGACTCGCACAGGCAGCGGCCGTAATTGAAAGCATCAAAAATGGCACCTGCGCTTATCATCTCGTTGAGGTAATGGCGTGCCCGGGCGGCTGTGTCGCCGGTGCGGGGCAGCCCCACACCTTCAATCCTGCCGCACGGCAGATGCGCACCCGCGCCATTTATGATAATGACAAAATGCTGGATTACCAGAAATCGCAGGATAACCCCGAACTGATCAAATGCTATGCCGATCATTTCGACGGCGTCGGCGGACACACCGCCCATGAAACGCTGCATACCGAATACACACATCGCAAGCGGCTTCATGAAATTGACATTGCCCTGCAGGAAGGCGAGAGCAAAGGAACACTGCCCATACAGGTATGTGTGGGAACCAACTGCTTCCTTAACGGTTCGCAGGATCTGCTGAAGAAACTGATGCATCATGTGGACCAGCAGGGGCTCACCGATCAGGTCAGCATCACAGCCACCTTCTGCATGGAAAACTGCGGCAAAAGCCCCAATGTCCGTGTGGGCGCCACCCATCTGGAGGCCTGCACCTTCGAGGCAGCATGCCGGTCGCTGGAAGAGCAGCTGGGAAGCAAGGCCCTTTAAGCCAAAGTTGCCGAAGTGCAGCGTTTTTTGACATGCTATCTCCTGAACGGTTAACCGAAAAAAGGAGAAAGACATGATCCGCAGAAAAGACGATATGCACTGTGAAATCAGAGACAATATGCGCGGTGGCGCAGGTTCTGTAAGCCTGCGCCACTTTTTTCACGCCGATGAATTTACGGCGCCCGTGCGGCTTTGTGCTTCCCTGAGCATTCCGCCAGGTGCAGGCATAGGCTCACACCAGCACCTGAAAGAAGATGAAGTCTACTACATTACGCGGGGTACCGGCATTCTTGATGACGGGGAAACACAAAGCCGTGTATGTGCAGGCGACGCCATCCTCACCGGTAGAGGCGAATCACATGCCATCCGGAACGACGGCAACGAAACTTTGGAATTCATTGCCTTTATCGCCTGCTACCCTGAAGAGGATAAGGCATGAAAATCGCCCCGCTTCCCCTGCCCATGCCCCGTGATACCCGCTTCGGCAAAGGCGCATCAAAACTACTCCTGCCGCTCTGCGCCGCTTTCGGCACAAAGGGGCTTGTCGTACACAGTGCATCCGTTAAAAAGAACGGAAGGCTGGAGGCGCTTCTGTCGGAAAAACCAGGAGAGACCGACTGCTGGCAGCATGAAGGCGGAGAACCTGCTCTGGTGCAGACAGAAGCAATGCGCCGGTATATTCAAAACACAGCTCCGCACTGGGTGGCGGCCATAGGCGGCGGCAGTGTCCTGGATCTTGCGCGGGCGGCGGCAGGGCTGTCACAGGCACCACTCAGCGTGCAGGAATACCACGACGGTGCAGAGATCCCTGAATCACCTCTCCCTTTCATCGCTGTGCCCACCACAGCGGGAACAGGCTCTGAAGCCACTACCGTTTCCGTGCTGACCAATAGGGCGACAGGGGTTAAAAAATCCATCCGCCATCCTTCTTTCATGGCACGTCTTGTTTTACTGGACCCTGAGCTGATGACTGGTACTCCGGCATCTGTCCTTGCCGCTTCAGGCATGGATGCGCTCACTCAGGCAATCGAAGCCTTCTGCAGCCGGGGCGCCACCTGTCTCACCGATGCGCTGGCAAAAGACGCCGCCGAAAAAGTGTTCAACGCTCTGCCAGGCGCCTGTTCCGGTGACCCGTCTTTTTTTGATGATATGATGCTGGGCAGTTATATGGCGGGACTTGCTCTGGCATCGGCACGGCTGGGGCTAGTACATGGACTCGCTCATCCGCTGGGCGCCCGCTATCATGCCGCTCACGGGCTTGTTTGTGCTTTCTGCCTGCCTCCTGTTCTGGCTTTCAACCGACCCGTTATTCCTGGAAAATATGACACGCTGAAAAGGATTTTCAGAAGAGATCCGCTGGAAGCGATCGCTGCACTGATTCAGAAACTGCCTCTTGCCTCGCCCTTTACCGGGCAGGTATTGTCGGATACACAGGCAATCATCGAGGAAACACTGGCTTCCGGATCGACCAAAGCCAATCCCCGGGATGTCAGTGCAGACCAGGTGCAGGCTCTTTTAAACCACCTGTTTCAATGAGAAATGAAACAAAACAAAGAAAGCGTATAAAAAACAATGAAGGCACAAAACCCGAACCTCCTTTACACGAAAACTGTAACTGAACGCCGGTGTTGTCAGTCTAATTTCCCGGAAGGCAAACAGTGGCGCCTCTGCGGTTCTGTTCACATTTGCTTTATTTGGTAGTAACCGGTGACTGATAAGGAGTTCTGCTATGGGCATGCACCGTCGTTTTGTTTCTTCTGCGCTCTTTTTTTCGTTTTTTCTGGCAAGTATTTTCGCCCCCCTTTATGCAGCGGAAATCAACGCATCTCCTGAAGTGACCCTTCTCCGGGAAGAGGCAGGCGGCAAACTTTATCAGGTGGCAAATCAGAAAATGCTGGTCATGGAGGGCACGCCGGAAGAAATGGGATTTCAGCACGGCCTGCTGCTGGCAAAAGAAATCCGCCACATCATGAAAGAGGGGTATACGAATAAAGCATTGTGGGATCGGGGCTACTCCAAAGAGTATGTAGCAGCCCAATCTGAACGTATGGAAAAGTTTTTTCCTGAATCCGTTCGTGAAGAACTGCGTGGCATGGTGAAAGGCCTGCAGGCGGCAGGGGACGATGGTATTTCCTATGAAGATCTCCGGCTAGGGATTACACAGGCGGAAATTCTTCATTTCCCGCCGGACGGTGGCCCTGCCTGTTCCAACTTTGCATGCTGGGGTAAGTGGACAACAGACGGGCGGCTTCTTCATGGCAGGAATCTGGACTGGAACATCAAAGGCGATGCACAGGACGATCACACGATCCTGGTCTGGCGCCCCAAAGGGGGGATCCCTTTCATGATGGTAGGCTGGGCAGGCGGTGTCGGAAGCGTCACCGGCATGAATTCCCGGGGGATTACGCTGGGAGAAATGACGTTACCCTCCTCGGATGTGACCTTTGACGGGCTGCCTCTCTTCCTGCAGATGCGCCTTTGTCTGGAGCAGTGCGCCACACTGGAAGAAGCGGTTCAGTTTTTTCAGAAATGCCACCGCACCACCGGCTGGAATTTCATTATCGGCGACAGCAAAATTCCCGATGCCCGTGCTCTGGAAACGGATGCCAAATACTGCACCGTTTTTGCGCCGATGGATCCCAAAGAAAGCGACGCCACGGGACACTGGGGCATGGTGGATGCTGTGCGCCGGACGAATCACCCAGTCGGGATGGAGCAGCTGCTCCGGCTTGCCGCCGCTTTCGGTCATGAATTCGGGCTCGAGATTTCTTCGGAAGCGGATATAGAAACAGCCAAGCCCCTGCTTATGACACAGGACAGCTGGCAGCGTTATGACTGGATCAGCCGTGAAATTGACCGCCAGCCCGGTGCGATGGATGTGGCACAGGCCGCCGCGATTCTGGGCAGCGGTCCCGTGCAGGCGGGCAACACACTGCATTCCTGTGTATTCGATCCGAAAAACAAGTCCATTTATGTCGCCAATGCGGGTAACAATCCGCCTGTCCCCGCCTGGAAACTTCCCTATGTTCTTTTCGATCTGAGCCCCTGGTTTGACTGATCTTTGATCTGTTTTTTCACAGAAGGCCGCTCCTGTGCTATCCTTGGCAAATCATCCGCCCGGGAACAAAGGGCTCTGATTTGCTTCCGAAAAAACATAACTGGCTTCAGACATGTCGCATCACTGGCGTTCCTATGCCAAAATAAATCTTTATCTGGATGTGCTGCGCAGGCGGCGGGACGGATATCACAATATTGAAACCGTCTTTCAGTCCGTCAGCCTATATGATGAACTGACTTTCAGTGAACTCCCCGAAGACATCGTACTCACCTGTTCCCGACCAGAGCTGGACACAGGTTCTTCCAATCTCATCTGCCGGGCGGCGGCGCTTTTAAAAGAAAGCACCGGCTGCACAAAAGGCGCACAAATCCACCTTCAAAAAAATATACCGCTGGCGGCAGGGCTTGCCGGGGGCAGCGGCAATGCGGCAGCAGCACTCGCTGCACTGAATCGGTTGTGGCAGCTGGAGCTTCCGCCTGCACAACTCCTGGCATGTGCCCGGAAACTGGGGGCGGACGTGTCCTTCTGCCTGAGCGGCGGCACCCAGGCAGCGACACTGAAGGGAGAAGTGCTTTATCCCATGCCGCCTCTCCCGCCTGTCTTTTTTGTGCTGATCCACCCGGATATACAGGTGAGCACCCCCTTCATCTATACGCACCCTTTACTGCGCCGAAGCAATGCCAGACCGGTTGCCGGCTTTTCCTCCTCGTTCCGCCGGGCACTGCGGGCGCTGAAAGAAAGCAGGTGGCAGCACCTTGTTTTTAACGCAATGGAAGTGCCTGCCTTCTCCGAATATCCGCAGCTCGCTGAACTGAAAGGGCAGCTTGTGAAGCAGGGCTGCGATGCAGCTGCCATGAGCGGCAGCGGCCCTACACTCTTCGGACTTTTTGATCTTTGCGAGAAAGCAGAACAAGCCATTGCGTTTTTTCGGCAGCAGTATCCTTCTCTTGGCTGTACACTCGTGCAGCCTTCTTCAAAAGGCGTTGCGTATTTCCGGGAAAGCTTTTCAGAACCGTAAAAAACTGGCTGCCTGCTCTTTGATGCAAAAGAGAAGGCTGTGGTAGAGTTGTTTTTTGATGTGCGCCTGAATCCCGAACGGGGACTCACGCCAACATGCATAAAGGAAAATATTTATGAGCAAAAAACTGAGTCGACGCCGATTTCTTGCCTGTGCTGCCGGTGCACTGGCGGCACCCATGATCATCCCCCCTTCTGCACTGGGCAGGGGCGGGGCTGTTGCCCCTTCTGAACGGATTACAGCCGCCGGTATCGGTATTCGCGGCCGTGGTTTTCATGATCTCCGCTGGATGATCCGCAACCCGGATGTGCAGATTCTTGCGATTTGTGACATTCAGAAAAAACAGCGGCTGGCGGTGAAAGAATTTGTCGACGGGCATTACGGCAATGAAGACTGCGCCATGTATTCGGATATGCGCGAATTCTTTGCGGAACGACCCGATATTGATGCCGTGCTGATTGCTACCGGTGATCACTGGCATGCGCAGGCGTCCATCCGGGCGATGCGCGCCGGTAAAGATGTATACACCGAAAAACCCTCCGCCATGACCATTGCCGAAGGGCGGGCTGTGGTGGAAACAGCCGCTAAATATGGCAGAGTCTACCAGACGGGCACCCAGCGGCTCAGCGAAGCCAACCATGTTTTTTGCATTGAAATGGCGCGGACAGGACGGCTCGGCAATGTAGCCACTGCCTATGCCCATATCGCACCCTGGGATGCTGCGAAAATGCCGCGCAAGTGGCTGCCTGCCCAGCCGGAACCGCCGAAAGATGAAGTGGACTGGGATGCCTGGCTCGGGCCCTGCCCCTGGCGCCCCTACAATGAAGAATACGTGCTGGGCGGCTGGCGGGGCGATTACGACTTCCACACCAGCTGTATCGGAGAGTGGGGCGCTCATACCTTCGCACAGGCACAGATGGGCCTCGGGCTCGGCGAAACATCCCCTGTTAAATATGAATATGTGGACAACGACAGCGGTGACGGTATGGTCTGCCATTTTTCCACCGGTCAGAAATTGATTTTTTCACGAGGCGACAAATACTGGTACGGCTCCTGTGGCGAACTCTTCGAAGGCGAGCGTGGTTGGGTTGCCGCTGCAGACGGTTACAGCGTCCCCGATGTTTCCGATCCGGAAATGCTTGCCGAATTCGATGAGGTCGTCGGCGAATACAAAGCGCGCACAGGCAGGTCTCTGGATCACATGCGCAATTTCCTCGATTGTGTTAAAACCAGACAGGAACCGGTTGCCAATCCCCGGGTCATGCATCACTCCATGTGCACTGTCCACGCCGCCAATATCTGCATGTGGCTTGAACGGGATCTGGTCTATGATCCGAAAAAGGAATGTTTCGTTAACGACGATGAAGCAAACTGTTTCCTCGCACGGGCGGAACGGGCACCCTGGACCCTTTAATGAAGCAATACCCTTTTGACCGCAACCGGCCCGACCAAGGCCCGTCAACTGAAAGAAGGACAGTACATAAAATGCGTAATATATTTTTCACACTGTTGCTGATGCTTCTTGCCGTCCGGGGAAGCGCTGCCGATACCGATCCTGTTTCCGTCCTGCAGTCCAATGCATCCATGGAAGCCAAAATTGAGGCATGCCGCCTGATTGCCGCATCAGGCGATGAAAGTGCCATTCCCGTGCTGGAGCCGCTGCTTAACGACAGTGCGCTGTCACATATGGCACGGTATGCTCTGGAACCCATGACGGGTGAAGCGGCAGATCAGGCACTGCTCCGGGCACTTGAAAAAGCGTCCGGTACCGTTAAAGCCGGAATCATCGCTTCTCTGGGTGTGCGCAAGACAGAAAGCGCTTTTGATGCTCTTGCTGCGGCAGTGGATGACCCTGATAATGCCGTTGCTGAAGCGGCGGTACGCGCGCTCGGCAGGCTGGGCACAGCAGCTGCGGCCGGTGTTCTGGAGACTTTCAGTCTGCGCAATGATCTTCCGGTTGCTCTCCGGGAAGCCACCGGAGAAGCTTTCATGGATACGGCAGAAGCGTTCCTTGCCCGCGACAGAGAAGATCATGCGTCCGGCTTCTACGAATACGTCTATTTCAAAAAATCATTTCCGGTACATGTCCGGGCAGCCGCCTTGCGCGGTGCCGTACGGGCTCATGAAACCGATGCAGGCTGGAAACTGCTCGTTAAAGCCTTCCAAAGCGATGAGTCCGCCCTTTTTGAGATGGCACTCCGGATTGCGCTGGAAATCACGCCCCGCGCCCGGACAGCCGCAAAACTCGCTGCGCTCCTGCCCGAATACAGCCCCGAAAGAAAGCTGCTTGTGATTCAGACGCTGGGTGAACTGGGCGTGACCAAAGCAGGGCACGCCCTTATCCCTGAAGCTATGGCAGGAAGAAATGATCTGCGTATTGCCGCCCTGAATGCCCTCACACGACTCAAATACGAAGCAGCGCTGCCGCTGATCACGTCCCTCGCCGTGTCAGCGGATGAGGAGCTGGCTCCTGCTGCCCGCGACTGCCTCGCCTTCTTCCCCGGAGAGGCAGGCGATCAGATCCTGGAGCGTCTGCTGAAAAGCGAAGACAGCGACACGCGACTGGCGGCAGTGGGAATGATTGCTCTGGGCGGGCTGCCGGATGCGAGTAACCGCCTGCTGAACATTGCAAGAAGAGACAGCGCTATGCCCGTCCGCCTGGCAGCACTGGAAGGCGCTGCACGGCACGGCGGCATCGGTCATCTTTCTGAATTCATGCGTCATCTGACACGCCCCCAGTCAAAAGAGGAAAGAACTGCAGCGGAAGATGCATTGCGCTCCATTATTACACGCAGCCGTGACAAAGGTATTCCGGATGGCATTGTGAAGGATCTGATCAACACGCTGAACCGTGCAGCAGCCCCGCAGCAGCCTGCCCTCATCACTATCCTGACAGCCACAGGCAGCCAACGTGCCTTTGACAACCTTTTTGAAAAAACAGGCGCCGACGATGAGGCACTTCGTGATGCCGCTGTCAAAGCCATTACCGACTGGCCGACCCTGATTGCCCTGCCCACCCTTCTTGACTGGGTAAGCAATAATACAGCACAGCGTACCGCCGCTTTCCGCGGTGCCGCACGGCTCCTCGCCGCAAAGCAGCTCGGATCAGAGGAAGCACTGACCCATTACCGGCAGCTTCTGACTCTCGTGCAAAACACCGATGAAAAGAAACTGCTCTTAAGCGGTATGGGCAATCTGGACAGTCCTGACGCACTTCTTCTGGTGCTGGATCTTCTTAGTGATGACCAGGTCAAAGCTGAAGCAGTTCAGGCAGCCATGGCAATTGTCCGCCGGCTGGGCGAAACTCCGGATTCGGAAGCCATCAAGGAAAAGGCATACGCCCTCATCCCGGAACTGAAAAAAGACTGACCCTGCCAATCGCCTGATAAAACAACGGCGCCACCCTCCGAATCCGGAAGGTGGCGCCTTTCATCATTCTACGGGATCAGGGGCACTCAGCAGGGAAGTTCCCAGCCTTTGCGGTATTCTTTACTCACGATTTCGCCCGGATTCGGCACGCCCATGACTTCGCCTTTCTTGTTGTCCCAGTGCAGTTTCTGGCCGGATTTCACCACCAGATTGCCGAAGTTCACCATTTCAGTGAAAGGACCTGCATAGCTGAAGTTGGAGCAGGGCATTTTGCCTTCTGTAATGCCGCGAAGCCAGTCAAAGTAAGGATCTTCCCTCGGAATACGCTCCAGCGTCTCATCGGGGAATTTGTAGTCTTCCATGGCGGCTGCCGGCATCAGGCGGGGATTATCGCCGTATTCGCCGGCTGTCAGAATGCCTTTATCACCGACGAAGAAGGAACCGTTGAATTCCTTGTCACCAAGCACTTCATCCAGAGGTACGCTTGCCGGACGCTGCGGGCGGTTATACACTTCCTCGCCTGTCGTCGGATCGGGCTCGTGACCGTCGTACCAGTACACATCCACCGGCGGCATGTCGCCCCGGGCCGGGAAGGAATACTTGATGGTGGACATGATGGGGAAAGTCTGTTCGTTTCTGCCTTTCTGCATGACCACTTCCACCGTGTAGTCGCTCGCTTCAACGAGATTCAGTGCCATATAGGCAGGATCCATGATGTGGCACGCCATGTCGCCGAGGGACCCGCCGCCGAAATCCTGCCAGGCGCGCCAGTCGTGGGGAGCAAGTTTGTGGTGATAGGGCCGCCAGGGCGCCGGACCGATCCAGCGGTCCCAGTCCAGATTTTCAGGTGCCACTTCCGGAGGAAGAGGAACGTCCATGCCCTGATTGTCCCACACAGGCCGGTGTGTCCATACATGCACTTCCCGCACATCGCCGATGGCGCCGCTCGAGATCATTTCGCAGAGGGTGCGGACACCGTTGCCGCAATGCCCCTGGTTGCCCATCTGGGTCATGACACCGCATTCTTCCGCCGTGTTTTTCAGCAACCGGGCCTCCGCCACGGTATGAGTCAGCGGCTTCTGCACATAGCAGTGCTTGCCCATCATCATCGCCATATAGGCGGCAGGCGCATGAATATGGTCGGGTGCGGAAATGGTAACCGCATCAATTTCCGGCATGGTTTCGAGCATGATCCGGAAATCTTTGAATTTCTTGGCGTCAGGCAGCCGATAAATGGCCTCTGCGCAGCGATCCCAGTCCACATCGGCAATGGCAACCACATTCGCGCCGTTGCGTTTACAGCTCATAAGATCCGAATAGCCTTTGCCCCCGGCACCGATAGCGGCAAGATTCACTTTTTCATTGGGAGAAAGCTTCCGGGGAATCACTTTGGCGGTATTCGGTGTCACGGGCGGCGCCTCAATGACTTCTTTCCCGTCTTTCATCGTAACGGCGCCAAAAGCCATGGTCGTCGTTGCTGTCGCAAGGAAAGTCCTGCGCGTCAAACTGGACATACTCATAACTGTTTCCTTAAATGTTGCGGAGAAGAAAAACACACATGAAAAAGTATGCTATCACGGTTGGCGTGGATTGGTCAAAATTACTTGCCTGTGGCAGTTTTCCGTTTTTTCTTTTTCTGTACGGAATATCCGAAGAAACCCAGTTTTTTCCCGAGCGCATAATAGTTTCCGTGGGCATAGGCGGCGAGCCTCGCTTTTTCCAGAGCGAGCCGTCCGGACGGGGTCAGCAGCGCCTCCGTCACCTGTACCGCTTTGATTTCCGCAAGAAACAGCGTATGGGTACCCAGCAGCATCTTTTTAGTTGTCCTGCATTCCAGGCTGATAGGACATTCCCGGACGATAGGCGTCTTTATCGTTGTTGACGGCGCAGGTGTCAGTCCCGTTTCCGCAAATTTATCCACGTCTCTGCCGGATACGACACCGCAATAATCGGTAGCATGCATCTGTTCCACCGAGGGTATATTTACAGTGAACTCGCCGGAAGCCGCGATCAGGTCGTGAGAATACCGTTCAGGGCGAAGGGAAATAGATATCATGGGCGGCCTGCTGCACACAGTACCGGCCCATGCCACAGTGCAGAGATTAGGTTTCCCCTTCCCGTCAATGGAAGCGACCAGAACAACCGGCACCGGATTCAAGAGTGTGCCCGGTTTCCAGTCCACTTTATCATAAACCCGTTTAGGTTTTTTCCCGACCGGTTTTTCAGATGTCGGATGATAGGAACGTGGGGGATCTTTTTTCATACCAGACTTTCAATGCAGCATTTCAGGAAAAGGATGGATGCGCTGCTCTCATTTTTCAGATTGGGGAAGGCGCACTCCGGCATACCGAAACCGGTTATTGCCGGGCGTGCCATAAAAGTCAACCATATAAGACGGTGCATTGCCGGAACGGGTATTTGCCAGACAGAAAGAAGGAAGCGGCTCCTGCAGGGGCAGCGGCAGCACGACTCTTTCCTTTGTTTCCGGAAAAACACGAAGCGCTTTATTACCCGCGTCAGCACCGGTCAGATATAAAATCACATGGAGAGCGCCGTCGGGCGTCTCCTGAAAGCGTGCCTGTGTCGGACGGCTTTCTTCCGTGCCTTCAACAAGCAGCTCCTTATGTGTAATTTCACCATTGCGAACCCGTACCAGCCACAGTGAATCTATCACCGATCTGTCCGGAAAGAATTTGTCTCGCATGAGTTCGTTCTGCACTTCCCGCCGGGAATACAGCACCCACGCTTCCCCTTCAGGAGAAACCCACAGGTCCTGATTGGTAATATGGCCGCCGGTATCATCAACAGAATCGATCTCCAATACAACCCCGAAGTTTTCACGACTCAGATCAGGCGTTCCAACCAGGAAAAGGCGCCGGAACACATAATCCCATTGCTGCTTTGTCTGCTCGAATTTATATTCACGCCAGGCATCAACAGGTTCCACAATATCGCCCACGGCAAGTACCTGCACGGCTTTACCGCAAACCGCCACCTGCGGATAGCAGGCGCGTACGGGAAACACAATGCTGCCCGTCGCCAGCGTTTTCCCTTTGCTGTTCATGAGGCAGGCATTTTGCACGCTGGTCGTCGCATCAATATTCAGCATCAGCAGATGCCCGGAGGCTGCATCCGCCGCATACCCTCTGTAAGAGTGGTCGGTAAAATGATGCTTCTTACCCCATTTCGGATAAAGCGCTTTCTGAAGATACTTTTCTCCGGAAAAAGAAAGAAGGTGGGGCCGACAATGCCCGTATTTCACGCCGGGCGCTTCCTGCGAATCATTGACATACATAAAAAGGTGATCCGGCGGGACAGCGGCAAGCGAGGCAGGTTCGCGCTGTCTGTATCCGTCCGCCTCGGCGACAATTTTCTGTTCTCCCCCGGAAATACGCATCAGCCGCCACCGTGTATTGCTGAGCAGAGGAACCCCCTCCCCGGTCTCCATGATGCTGACGAAGACATCGTCACCCAGACGTGCCACCTGCGTGCAGCCGTAAGACCAGAGGGGGCCTGAACCGTTTTCGGGCGGCAGCAGGGTAAATATGTCGCATTCCGTTTCTACCACTGCCTCATCGGCACACGCCATGCCGGAAAGAATCACGGACGCGACAGCAAAAACTGACAGAATAAATATGCGCATCATACAGTCCTTCTCCGCCTTACGGGAGTGCTTTGAAATCCACAACACCAAAATGACCGCAGGCATTATGCGCTGTAACGATCTGAGGAATATCCTGCTTCACATCCAGCGATGCCTGATGGATATGCCCTGCCAGAACAAACAGAAGATTGGGTGTGCTGAATACTTCTTTATGAAAGGCGAAGGTTGTTTCGGTGTGCCCTTCCTTCCGCCAGATTTCACGACGCTCCAGCTCCCAGATATGGTCGGTGGCAGCGCCCCATTGGGGATGCCCGCATCCGAAGCCTACACCTCTGCCCGGAATATACAACGGTATATGCATCAGCAGAACCAGGGGGTTGCCTGTTGCCGCTTCACTTCTGAAAAAGTCAAGCTGTTCCGGCAGAATTTCATAGATGGAGTTGTCGATAAAGACAAAGCGGATACCTTTATGCTCCTGACTGTGATAAAGAGGGTGCACTCCCTGATACAGGGGCGCCAGCCGCCGGGCAGTCCATGTATCGCGCAGCTCTTTTGAGCTACCGGGCAGCCCTTCATAATGCCAGTCATGGTTTCCGGCCACATAGCCGAAAGGGATTCCTGCCGCATTCAGTTTATCCAGAGCAAACTCTACTGCCGCTTCAGAGGGAAAACTGAAGATATCGCCGGTAAGTGCAATAAAATCAGCTTTTTCCTGCTGAGCCCGCGCCAGAGTCATTTCAAATATTTCCGGATTGGGATAGGTCTTGCCATCCTCAAAATGGACATTGTTTTGAAAGGCTGCCGCCATGCGTTTGCTGTTGTCGCGCCAGGCTTCACCCCGCGCATCGTCAAGAGCAAGATGGCTGTCGGTGATCTGGAAAAGCCTGAACGGCTCCGCCACCGCAGGGCTGTACACCGCTGCCCGGTAACCGGTAAGTGAAAAACTGCCTCTTGCTGTTTCCACGGTTTTTGCGCTTTCTTCCGCCTGTCCGCGCTGCATAAGGGAACCCGCCCCTACAAGTGCCGAGGTACCCAGAAAATCACGTCTCTTCATAGGTCTGTCTTTCCACTGTAGAGAAGGCTGTATTCAGCCGATCAGATCCCAGCCCGGGCGATAGCTGCGTTTAAGCAGTTCGTTGGCAGCTTCGTTGTTGGTGATTCTGCCTGCAGCACCGTCATACTCAAGTTTTTCTCCGGCACGGTACGCTGCAAGACCGAGCATCATCATTTCCATTTTATTTCCGGCATACTCGAAATCGCAGGTTGTCTTGCAGTCACCCTTGCACGCATTAATCCATTCCTGCTGGAAATTACCCATGGGCGATGCCACTTTTTCCTTCGGCCGCGGCGTGTAATACGTCATATCGGAGCTGTCATCGGCAGGAATAAGAATACGGTCGTCAAAGGAGCAGACCAGATGTCCTTTGCTGCCTTTGAACAGAGCACCGTGATGAATTTTGTTGAGATCAACGGGCGACAACGGCGATTGGGGCATGGCGCCGCCCTGATACCACGCAACTTCAATGGCGGGACGCCAGCTGTTGGCAGGCACCTCAAACTGCATGGTCAGTTCCACCGGTGTGACTTCAGGATTGTATTCCTCGCCGAAGGCATAGGCGCTCGTGGGAAGAGAAGCGTCGATGGCATTCCAGGCAATGTCCATGGTATGGCTGCCCATGTCCGCCACCTGACCGGCGCCGAAGTCCCAGTACATGTTCCACTGCAGACAGTTGGCTCCGGGATCGCCCGAAAAATATTCCGGCGAGTAGGGATGATAGGGAGACGGGCCGATCCAGAGATCATAATGCAGTGTGGAGGGCGGATTGCCCGATGCGGCCGGATAGCCGGGCCGACGCAGCTGCCTGTCGCCCCAGGTGCTCACGGACTCGAGTTCGCCGATGGCGCCGTCCTGCACCAGTTCCTTAATCCGGTCAAAATTGGGCTTGGCATGGCGCTGCGTTCCGTGCTGGACGGCGAGCTTGCCTTTTTTCTTCAGCCAGGCTTCGCGCACCAGCCGGATTTCCTCCACGCTCAGACCCAGCGGCTTTTCCATGTAAACGTGGCAATCCCTGTTCAGAGACCACAGAGCAATAAAAGCATGGGTGCTGTCCGGCGTGCAGCAGACCACTGCATCAATGTCTTTCTGATCCAGACACTTGCGCCAGTCCACATAGTGCTTCGCCTGGGGAAAATGCTTTGCCGCAACAGCCAGATGATTCTCGTCCACATCACACAGAGCAACCACATTTTCACGGACAAGTCCTTCGTAATGCGCTTCAGCCCTGCCCCAGGCACCAATCAGTGCAATATTCAATTTGTTATTGGGTGTGTTCTGTCCGAAGAGCGTGCCGCTGGGCAGCACCATAAGTCCGGCACCGAAGGCGGCGCTTTTCATGAAATTCCGGCGACTGACATGCGATTTCTGTTTCATGGGAGCATTCCTTTCTGTTGTGGCAAGCCCGAAAAATTTATTATACATATTTTGCAGCCCGGATACAGAACCGACACATGCAAAAGCAGCATGGAATTTTCCCCGCCTCCATCCCTGCATTGATCTCCTTGCTTTTTTCTCTTCAGTTCCTTATAATGGAATCACTGTTATTTGTTTTTGTGCACATCAACCCGAAAAAGGAACTGCACCATGATGAAACGCGCGTTTATTTTCTGCCTTGCTCTTGCCCTCTTTATTGCCATTACAGGCGGCTACGGTCAAATCATCAACAGCCAATGGATCGCTAAATCCTTTATCAGCGCCGACCAGACTTCGGGACAGAACCCCACACTGGAAGTCGGGAAATCCTATGAGTTTACTTTAGTCACTGGAAGTGTACTTGGGCAGAGGGTATTTTCGGAATATGTATTGATAGAACAAAACGGAAAATGGGTAACTTTCAAAAAGGAATACAGAGAACCAACGGACCCTTACTATAATAAAGACCTTTACATTCTGATTAATCTTGATCAAGTTGTCGAAATAACCTATTCCGAAAAAGTTAAATAGATCTGTTGCTTATCGGGAGCGAGGAATTTGCTATGTGCCGTCTCTTTTTTCTTCTCTGTGTCGGTCTGCTTGCTTCTGTGCCGGCATTTTCCCTTCAGCCGCCAGTGGTGCTGACACCTTCGGACGGGTCGGTGATTTCCGGACCGGAACTGACCGTCAGATGGCAGCCACTGCCGGAAGGGCAATGGTGTCAGATTCAGCTTGCCGCTGATGCGGATTTCAGTAACATTATCGCCAATGCCGACAAAATCACGGGTACAGAATGGCGGTACAGTGCACTGCCTCAGGACGGCAAACGCTATCACTGGCGTATCCGCGCCCGTCAGCTGTCAGACAACCCGGACGAAGGCGAGGGCGAAAACAGTGTTGAAGGCGAGAGTCCCGATCCGGATAATCCCTTGCCCGGTGAAGGCGAAGGATCGCCTGAAGGAGAAGAAGGTACTGCAAAACCATCGGATAAAAATGGCGGTTGCGGAAGCAAAAGTGCAACCCTGCTTAAGGAACTGCTCGGCGACTGGCTGCTTGTGGGGCTGGCGCTGATGGGACTGGGCAGCACAGCCGCCTTCCGCAGCTGTCGGTAACTCTGTACCCGGGTACTGAACAGCAGCGCCTGTGTCTGTGTCTGTGTCTGTCCACTGACTTTTGTGTGGAATGCAGTCCTGTGAAGCAAAGGTGTCCATCCCCCGGCGTCATTCCTGCTTTCTCTCGTCATACCTGCCTCCCTCCGTCATTCCTGCGCAGGCAGGAATCTTAACGCGAGATGTTATTTATAAGGGTCATGCTGTTGCCGTCAACTACGCGGAGAAGTCTTTTAAATTAAGGCTTATTTTGTGTTTGTATGTCTTGAAGTCTTTGGTGTGGATCAGGGCGATGTGCAGATCAAGACGTCCATGCCCTGATTAAGATTCCTGCCTTCGCAGGAATGACGGAGGGAGGCAGGAATCTTAACGCGAAGTATACTGAATCAGGGACATACCGTTGGTAACAACCACGCGGGAATGCCGCCACGACATCTCTCACATGCGAACTGTAGTGATTTGTACGTCGTGAAGCCTTTGGTGTGGATCAGGGCGATGTGTAAGTCAAGACGTCCATACCCTGATTAAGATTCCTGCCTTCGCAGGAATGACGGGGAGTGCAGGGACAGCGGAGAGTGCGGTGATGACGGTGCGTACAGGAGTCGCGCCGAAGACATGCAATTCTTCCCCTGGAAACGCCAATCTCCGCATTGGCACACAAGCGGGTTCTGACGAAGACAGTCACTCGGATTCACAGCGGAGTGATGCCCTGAGACATACCTCCTCCACCAGTCCGACACACGGCACTGTCATTTCTCCCTTCCGCCGGTACGTCCACCCTCAGGCGTCATGGCTGCCTCCCCCGGCGTCATTCCTGCTTTCTCCCGTCATACCTGCCTCCCCCGGCGTCATTCCTGCGCAGGCAGGAATCTTAACGCGAAGTATACTGAATCAGGGACATACCGTTGGTAACAACCACGCGGGAATGCCGCCACGACATCTCTCACATGCGAACTGTAGTGATTTATGCGTCCTGAAGTCTTTGGTGTGGATCAGGACAATATGCAGATCAAGACGTCCATACCCTGATTAAGATTCCTGCCTTCGCAGGAATGACGGGGAGTGCAGGGACAGCGGAGAGTGCGGTGATGACGGTGCGTACAGGAATAGCGCCGGAGACATGCAATTCTTCCCCTGGGAACGCCAATCTCCGCATTGGCACACAAGCGGGCTAAGACGAAGACAGTCGCGCAGATCCGCTACGGAAATAGGTTCCACGACATACCTCTTCCACCAGTCCTACACACGACGCTGTCATTTCTCCCTTCCGCCGTTACGTCCACCCTCAGGCGTCATGGCTGCCTCCCCCGGCGTCATTCCTGCGCAGGCAGGAATCTTAACGCGAGCTGTTATTTATAAGGGTCATGCTGTTGCCGTCAACTACGCGGAAAAGTCTTTGAAAGTTAGGCTTATTTTGTGTTTGTATGTCTTGAAGTCTTTGGTGTGGATCAGGGCGATGTCTAAGTCAAGACGTCCATACCCTGATTAAGATTCCTGCCTTCGCAGGAATGACGGGGAGAGGCAGGAATGACGGAGGGAGGCAGGAATGACGGAGGGAGGCAGGAATGACGGAGGGAGGCAGGAATGACGGAGGGAGGAGCAGGGATGACGGGGGGAGGCAGGTATGACGGGGTGTGCAGGAATGACGGGGGGAGGCAGGAATGACGGAGGGGGGAGGCAGGAATGACGACGGGGGGCAATGCAGAGTAATGCAGGTACAGACTAGGGAATAAGTTATTTTTTGCTGTTTTTTTGCACAGACTTTCCCTGTATTTACCACGCAACAACAACAGACGGTGCAGGACGATTCAGAAAATGCCTGAAGCGCCGGAATTTGCGTAGTTTCTCCCTGCATTTCCGACTGCGGACTGTTAGCATACAAACATTTTGGTTATACGGTGTTGTTTATGGCATAATAATAGCAGTCCGCTGAACTAAACAGTCAGAAATGTTTCTTTTCACATGCAGACAACCGAGGAAGTACTGTTGACAGTCAGCCTGCCTTCTTTCGGGTCAGGAGTTTTTGCAGTTAATCTGCTGGAGCCATCCTGATTGGAAGTGCGGCCTTGTCCGAAACCGGTATCTGTGCTGCCAGCGGTGTGGCGGGTCTGTTTCCGGGAATTTTCCCTGTACCCCGTCGCGGTCTGAAAAGCCACAGCAACAAGGAGAGTAACCATGAGTGATGATCTTGCCCTGAAAATCAAGCAGGTGATAGCGGAAAGATGCAACCGTTCTCTGGAGCAGGTAACGGATGATGCCCGCTTCAGCGAAGATCTTGGTGCCGATTCTCTGGATATCACGGAACTGATGATGGCTCTGGAAGAGGAGTTTAATATCACCATTGAAGACGATGCGGCACACATCAGCACTGTTGGTGACGCCATCGACTATATTAAGAAAAGCCAAAGTAAGAAGGACTAAAAGCGGTGTCTGACCGGCATCAGCCGCAGCACCCTTCAGCAAGCACCATGCAGCAAGATGCCAACCGAATCCGCGCTCTGCGCGCTTTTGCGGAAAAGATCGCTGTACCGCTCCATGATCCTTCGTGGCTTGACCGTGCCCTGACGCATTCTTCCAGCCTGCCTGAGGGTCTGGCAACAAGCGGCAAAGATTTTGAATCTCTGGAATTTTTAGGTGATGCAGTTCTTGAACTTGCCATTTCTCACCGGCTTTTTGAACTGATTCCGGACAAAACACCCGGCGAATATACCCGTTTGCGCGCTTCTATAGTGAGCCGGGTCAATGTAGCCCGCATTGCGTCCGAACTTTCCCTTTCGTCAATGATAATTCTTGGGAAAGGTGAAGAACAGAGCGGCGGCAGAAAGCGCAGCAGTCTTCAGGGCGACTGCCTGGAAGCAGTGATCGGTGCGGTTTATCTGGATGCCGGGTGGGAAGCCGCCCGCGACTTTGTATTTCGAATTTTTTCGTTAGATCTTGCGGCATTGCAGCGGTCACCGCACTGTTGGGACTATAAATCGCTGCTACAGATTTATTGTCAGAAATCACATATTGCTTTACCCCTCTTCAAAGTGGTAAATTGCAGTGGTCCGGATCACCGAAAACATTTTGTGGTAGCGGTGTATGTCCGCGACAAATTGCAGGGTCGTGGCAGTGGCTGGAGTAAAAAAGAGGCGGAGCAGGACGCGGCGCGGAAAGCGCTTCTGATTCTGGAAAAGCCGGAATCCTGAAGATGAGCAACTCCCTTTATACGATGGCGTATACGGGGGCTGACCTCGTTCAGGAATTCCATAACCAATAGGAAGGAAACACATTATTATGTTCCTTGACATGTTCCTGAAGGTGGCGGGAGCCGCATCAATTGCCGCGCTGCTCTTCGTCGTATATCTTGCGCGGCAGGTGCTCTCAAAGCCGCAGGGCACCGAACGGATGGCCTTCCTGTCCACCCAGATCCAGAAAGGCGCGGCCGCTTTTCTGAAGCGGGAATACACCTGGGTCAGCGGGTTTGTTCTGGTAATAATGCTGTTCTTTGTCGTCCTCGGCATGGTAAAGCCTGACCTTGCGCTGAACTGGAAAACAGCTGTTTCTTTCCTTGCCGGATCTGTGGCGAGCGCCTGCGCCGGTGTGGTCGGCATGTGGATTGCCACCCGCGCCAATGCACGCACAGCAGCAGCCGCCGAGCACTCCGGAGTGAAAGGGGCCCTGGACATCGCCATCAGCGGCGGTGCTGTTATGGGCATGGCGGTCGTCGGCATTTCCCTGCTCGGTCTGGTCATTATCTACAAAATTTTTGACGGCAATCCGACTATTGTAAACGGTTATGCCATGGGCGCCTCTCTGGTTGCTCTTTTCGGCCGTTCCGGCGGCGGCATCTTCACCAAAGGCGCCGACATGGGCGCTGACCTGGTGGGTAAAGTGGAAGCGGGTATTCCTGAAGACGATCCGCGCAACCCCGCAGTGATCGCCGACAACGTGGGCGACAACGTGGGCGACGTTGCCGGTCTTGGAGCCGATCTGCTTGAATCCTATGTGGAAGCCATCATTGCGCCGCTGGCTGTGGCGAGCATCATGTTTGCCGCCAATCCGGGCACAACCGAGTTTGTAAGATCCTTCCCCTTCTTTGTCGCCGCCATCGGTATTTTTGCCTCCATCATCGGCGTGATGTATGTGAAGCTTTTTGCCAAGAACAATCCCCAGAGTGCGCTCATGAACGGCACCTATATCAGTGCCGTCCTTGCCATTATCGGCGTATTCGCCTATACCTGGCTTCGTGGAGAAGGCTTTACGCTTGAAGGCGTTGCTTACGGTAAATTCGGACCCGCCATTGCGTGCGTCGTCGGTATCATTGCCGGCATGGTCGTTGGTTTCGTGAGCGAATATTTTACATCCGGCAGCTACCGTCCTGTGCAGAAACTGGCTGAAGGCTGCCAGACGGGTCCCGCCATTGCCGTTACCAACGGCACTGCAGTCGGCATGCAGAGTACGGCCCTGCCCGTGCTTGTTCTTGCCATTGCGGTCATGGTCGCCGCCCATTACGCCGGCGTCTACGGCGTTGCCATTGCTGCGCTTGGCATGCTTGCCACGACCGGTATGGTCGTCGCTGTTGATGCTTACGGTCCTATCGCTGACAATGCGGGCGGTATTGCGGAAATGGCGCACATGGATCCCAAGGTTCGCCATATCACCGATAACCTGGACGCTGTGGGCAACACCACCGCCGCCATCGGCAAAGGCTTTGCCATCGGCTCTGCCGCCTTCGCCGCTATCGGCCTTTTGAGCGCTTTCATGCTTTCCGCCAAAGTGACGGAAGTCAGTATCGCCGACCCGCACATCCTTGCCGGGCTGCTGATCGGCGCCATGATGCCTTTCTTCTTCTCCTCCCTTCTTTTCGGCGCTGTCGGCCGCTGTGCGGACACGATGATTCAGGAAGTGCGCCGTCAGTTCCGTGAAATTCCCGGACTGCGCGAAGGTCTGGAAGGCGTCCATCCCGACAGCACCACCTGCGTCAGCATTGCGACACAGGGCGCCATCAAGGGAATGCTTCTTCCCGGCGGTCTTGCCATTGTCTTCCCGCTGATTATCGGTCTGTCCCCGCTTGGCTCTGCCGGTCTTGCGGGTATGCTTGTCGGTGCTATTGCCACCGGCGTCATGCTCGGCATTCAGACAGCCAACTCGGGCGGTGCCATGGACAACGCCAAGAAGTACATTGAAGAAGGCAACTTCGGCGGCAAGGGGTCTGAAGCCCATAAGGCTGCTGTGGTAGGCGATACGGTCGGCGATCCGCTGAAAGACACGGTCGGCCCCTCCATTAACATTCTGATCAAGCTTATGTGCGTTATTGCTCTGGTGCTTGCGCCGCTCTTTGCGGGCTGAGCCTCATCCATTTACCGGTAGATTTCTGTCACGCCGCTCTTAACTGGGCGGCGTGATTTTTTATATCCCCGAAACCGGTTCTATCTGCCTGCAGGAAGGAAGAGATATACTGCCGGATGCATGGTATAGAAGCGATATCCTTCTTCGGTCTGCACCACAATCGGACTGGATTTATCATCGCGGATCAGCGGATTACCGGAGTATTTTTCCCAGTGGATGAGATCACGGGAAGCGGCAATAGCTGAACACCATTCTCTCGGTTTCCCTCCGGGATACAGACCGTGGAAATAGGCGTAATAACAGTCCCCGTGCCGGATCACCTGATCCATGGCGATCATGTCAAGATCGTAGGCGAGAGGTCCCCGGTTCATCACCGGTTCATCCTGCACATGAATCCAGGTTTTCAAGTCTTCTGACCGGGCAAGCCACACGGCGATATCGTCCCGTTCGTAAAAGAGGTACCAGACGCCCTTTTCATGCCAGATGACAGGCGTGCCGAAAGGGCCGGGCTCTATTGCTTCACCACTGGTTTTCAGAATGGTCAGCGCGCCATGATCCTCCCAGTGAATACGGTCGTCCGAGGTCAGCAGATGGGTGAGATCGCCCGCCCCTTCCGCAAACATATACCAGCGGTTCCCCACTTTTACAACACTCATATCTTCCACCCAGCCTTCCCGATGAACCGGGTTATCCGGGTGGCGCTCCCAGTGCATGCCATCCTGCGAATACGCATATCCCAGAAGCCGCGGTTCATCTGGACCGCTGCGGTAGCCCGTATACCATAAGTGATACACACCATCTTCATACAAAATCCAGCCCCGTTCCCGGATATTTTCGTCCCAGTCACCGGGCTTGCCCGCCTGAAATACGGGATTGTCTTTGCAGGGCTGAAATGCAACCAGTTCGGCAGGAAAAGGAAGGGGTTGCTGTACGTGCTCTTCTGAAAAAACCGTAACACAGAGAGACAGGACAAAAGCGGACAGAACCAGAGCATGAATGGTATGGCGCGAATACATATCGGAGGTACTCCTTTTTTTACAGGTTCACGGGAATCTACCATACCACGAAAAGAGCCTGCCGCGCATTTTTCTCCGGTGGCAGCGCAAGCACTGGATTCTCTCGCGTAAAAGGCTTTTTCGTGCCATCGGGCATCATGCTATACTTGTGGGGTCGGAATATTGATCTTTTTTAAGTCGTCAGCATCAAGGGTAACCGCCATGCGCAATGCCTATACTATGAAATTGAAGCCGGGCAATGAAGAAGAATATAAACGGCGTCATGATGCGATCTGGCCTGAGCTTGCCGAAGCGCTGAAGGAAGCGGGCATCTCCCATTATTCCATTTACCTTGATCACGCAACGGGAACCCTTTTCGCGTTTCAGCATCTCACGGAAGATAATACGGCAGCCACCCTCCCGTCGCTTCCGATTGTAAAACGCTGGTGGGCATATATGGCGGACCTTATGGAAACGAATCAGGACAACTCGCCTGTTGAGTTGCCGCTTGAAGAAGTTTTTTATCTTGAGTGACTCAATTCTGTCAAGTGAATTTACAGCATGCGTACGACCACACGACTGACTTTGCCGTCGTTGGCAGAGGAAAAATTCTTTCTGGGTCTGGATCCGTCCATTTCAGCCCGGCTGGACACCTTCGCCTGGCATCGGCGCTATGATCCGAGGCAGATCATCTATTTCCCTGATGATCGCTGTGACTATGTGTACTGGGTTCGCTCGGGCAGGGTCAAAATCACCCATGTAACTGAAAGGCACCGGGAACTCACCTACCGGCATCTTTTTAAGGGCGATCTATTCGGCGAAGAAGGGCTTGCGGATCGATCTCAGCGGAAAGATTATGCCGAAGCGCTAACCGACACAGTGTTAACGCTGGTTCGCTATGATGACTTCTTTCAAGTGGTGCAGGAAGAAGGCACTTTGAGCCTGGCTCTTGCCAGGCACTGCTGTCGCCGCGCTCTGGACGTGGAAAAAAGCCTCAGCGATCTGCTCTTTATGGAGGTACGCCAGCGCATCGCCTGCCGCCTGCTGGAGTTGTCCGGACAGGAGGCGGAGCGGGAAGACAACGGTCCTCTGCGTCTTACGCATCAGGAACTGGCAAATCTTGTGGGAGCCACCCGTGAAACCGTCACGGTCACGCTGCGTGCTCTGCAGGAGGAAGGTATCGTAACGCTGGGAAACCGGCATCTGTATCTGGTGGATCCGGAGCGCCTGGCACAGGTGGCGCAGCCGCTCTGATCATCGACGCGGGAAGTCCTCAGATTCCGATCGTTCACGCCGGAGATAGGTCAGAGCTTCTTTCACTTTTTCCGGGTAGAGACCGGCGCAATTGTTCTCTTCGCCCGGATCCTCTTCCACACGGTACAGCTCGAGCTTCTCTCCTTTACCCGGCTTCACCGCCTTCCATTCACCGAAACGGACTGCCTGCCTGCATCCGCCTTCGTGAAATTCCCAATAGAAAACCTCGTGAGTTTCCTGATGCCCTTTTCCGGTAAGAAGAGGAAGAAGGGAAATACCGTCTCCGGACGGCGCCTCCACACCGGCAAGGCTTGATGCGGTGACGGGGAAATCCCAGAACGCCCAGCAATGATCGCTCACCTGTCCGGGCGAAATCACACCGGGCCACCAGGCAATGGCGGGCACCCGGATGCCGCCTTCATACATATCCCGCTTAAAGCCCCGGAAAGGACCGCTGTCTTCAAAAAATGCGGGATCGGCACCGCCCTCTTTATGCGGCCCGTTATCACTGGCAAAAAAGACCAGCGTGTTTTCAGCCAGTCCCCTTTCACGGAGTAAATCCAGAACCCTGCCCACGTCCCGGTCGAGGCGACTGATCATAGCGGCATGGGAACGCTGGGCCGGCGGCCAGTCTTCTCCGGCATAGGATCCTTCGTCAGGCACTTCCATGCCGTGCTCACGTACCCGTGTCGCCTCGTTATTGGCATGGGGCAGGGTATAGGCAAGATACAGGAAAAAAGGCTTTTCCCCGTTCTGCCTGCCGAGGAAAGAAAGCGCCTCCTTTGTAAACAGATCATGGCTGTAGGTTGTCCGCTCTTTGGAAACCCGGGGCATTTCCAGTACATTGCCGGGCAGGGGCTCTTTCTCTTCATTGCGCCAGAGCCATTCAGGGTAGTAATTATGCGCTTCCCCCTGATCGGTATAGCCGAAAAATTCATCGAAGCCCTTATTTCGCGGCGCACCGGAAGAGCCGATTTCGCCCAACCCCCATTTGCCGATCAGAGCAGTACGGTATCCGGCTTTTTGAAGCGTTTCCGCCACGGTCACATCGTCGGGAAGCAACGCCAGCGCATCACGCCGGACCAATGAATGATTGCCCCGGATCCGGCAGTGTCCGGTGTGCAGCCCTGTCATCAGCGCGCAGCGTGACGGCGCACAGACTGTACTGCCCGCATAGGCGCGGGTGAAACGTATGCCTTCCGCCGCCATGCGGTCGATACAAGGCGTCTTGATCTTCTTCTGACCGTAGCAGCCGAGTCCGCCGTAGCCGAGATCATCGGCAAGGATGAACACAATGTTCGGGCGTTTTGCTTTCTGCTCTGCCGCCAGATATGAGGGAAGCAGTGCCACCGTTGTACCGGCCGCCATGGCGCAAAGCATTTCACGACGACTTACCTTTTTCATCCTTGCCCTCCCTTATGGCTGCATTTTTTTCAACTGCAATTCAAAGACCGAGCCGAATGCGCTGCGATCCCGGGCTTCCATCTGCAAACGGATCGTCCCGCTCGCTTTCAACTGATCCCGTATTGCATCCGTGAGGGACAGCTCCATAGTCAGACTTTGAAAACGACCCACGTCCTGTGTGATAGGAACACGGAACGACAGGGCACCGCTCACAGTAAGATAAACGTCACCCGCCTGGTTCCGATTTTCATCCGGTGGAACCAGCGCAGCTTCACCAAGATTCGTCAGAGAGATCTGCAGATTCAGCTCTTCCGTCTGCGGAAGAAAAACACTCGCTCTATTTTTCAACGGTATCCATCCGCCCTGTTCATCTTTCCGGGCGACCTGATCAAAGACACTGTCCATATACTTGGGCGGATTGTTTCCATTGAGCGGCGTATTGCCCACAGCCAATGCGGGACAGGTCCGCGTATCGGTTCCGGTGCCTGAGGTGCGAAGACCGGGCACTTTGCCGGCTTCGATATTTGCCCAGAAGTCTTTTTTCAATTCACTGTAGATACCGGTAAGCCCGTTGTTATGTTTATCCCTGTCAAAAAGCAGCCACTCATCTACAGGAGGCAAAGTCTCCATCTGGCTGATCAGGGGCGCATATTTTCGGATTACTTTGGTTGACGGTCTGTCGGTTCCATCAGGATTAATGATGCCGTAGTCGCTCTTCTCGTCAAATCGGTATCCGCCGGGATACCACCACCAGAAAATGCCGTCCACCCGGCTCATAAGAAGCATCCGGTAGAAATCGTCGAAATACTGTGCCTGAAACTGGAGCATGTCCTCGCCCTGCTTCATAGAACTCATGTCCCAGACATGCACGCCTGCCTCAGCCCATAATACAGGCAGCGCCGGATTTGCCCAACGCGCATAGGCGGAAGTAAAGGCGCCGGGCTTCACTTTTTCCCAGTCGCCTATCCTGCCGTATGCCTCCGGCTCGAAAATATCCACCGCCCCGCCCAGATAGGCGAAGTCATAGAGGAGCGCATCTGTCTGCCAATCCGTTGGATCTCCCGCCATACTCATGCGGAAACTGACGGGATGATTGGGATCAATGTTGTGAACCAGTGTTCGTGCCTGATTGTATTTTTCAAAAAGAAGGGTATCGAGGAAGCGTCGGTATGCCGCCATACGCGGCGCGCCCTGCCCTGCTCTGCCAACCATTTCGGGGGTAATATTCAGAGGGGCGCCGTTTTCGTCCCGGAGAAAAGGCTCGCCCCAGTCTTTTTCGGCATTCTCAATGCTTCCGTACCGTTCAACGACCCACGCTTCCCAGTCCTTATTGAAAGGTTCGCGCTCGTGAGGTCTGAACTGGGGCTCCCAGGCAAGATCATAAGCGAAGACGGTATCATTTTCACTCAGGCGGTGCACTTCAATGAGCTCTTTGATGAGATCCCACTTGAAGTCCATGGGTGTTCCCGGGCGCAGCGACAGATTGGCTTTCATGCCCAGATCGTCCATGCGCCGAAGAAGATCAAGGAGGTTATGTCCCTTCAAAGATTCATGGTAAATAAAAATGCTCAGCGCATTGCAGCCCATGGCGACGCAGCGTTCAAGGTCCCGCTGGATAACACGGGGGTGATAGGCATCGGCACCAAGCCACTTCTCAAAATAGGTTCTATCCTCCACGCCGATGCCCGAAGAAGGCATATAGTTGACCCCGTGGGGAATCCAGCGCTTCCCATTCAGATCAAAGCGCCCTTTCCCGGCAGCAACAAAACTCGGCGAAGCAGACGGGCGCCAGAGGTGGAGCATGTGATGCGCTTCGTCCAGTACTTCACCTTTCTGAAGCAGCCGTACACTGATCTCAACAGGCATGTCTCTTCCCTCCAAAGTCATGAGAGAAGACTCGACTGCCATTTCCTTTCCGGCAGGGATCACTGTTTGCATGTTGCGTTTTTCGGTGTGAAAGCCGTTTTTATCTTTTATCGCAAATTCCAGTTGAACGGCTTCGTCTCCGCCACTTCGGTTCGCTACAGTAGCGCCCACCTGTACCGTCTGATCCTCAAAGGCTGTGTAACAGTCGGCGCCGCCGTCAAGCAGAAAAAGCGGCATGCGCATCCGCTGAATCACAGAACGAAGCAGTTCTTTCCCGGCGGAAGAAACGTACCAGCCCGGGTCATCAATGGCAAAGGATGCCCGGCATGCTCCGGCACATAAAGTGCTGTCCTGAAAGAACATGACGGCAGGATAGCCGCGCACCGTGCCATCGGAGCCTCTGGCTTCCAACAGGGGAAGCCAGCGCCAGTGCCGCCCTTTGTCAAAACCGCCTGCCTCGGGTCGCGGATGCATGCTCATCATGGCACGGGGCATAGGCGCCGGGGCACCGGCAGGCAAGAGTCCGTCCTCGGCGGTCACGAGCGCTGTCACATCACTCATGGGATAAAATTTGTAGGACGGCGCCAGAATCTCAAAAGCAGGCACGGGAATCTCCTTGCGTGCAGCTCTGTACCTCTCGTCGAGCGGGGCGGAGCCTACGTCAGCAACGGCAAAACTGTGCTGTCCGTGGAGATGCCCCGTATGGGAATAGGCAAGGGTAAAAGCGATCATCTCCACATTGGCAGGATTGAGGCGGGTATCCTTCCGGGCATACACACTCTCCCAGAACTCAAATTCTTCCGGCAGGAGCACGTACTGCTCCCATTGCGGGGAGAGAGACACTGTTGCCATCCACCGTGATCCGTCCCGTTCCCGCAGTTCCACGGCAAGCCGGGTTGTCCGGGGACCGCCTTTTGCAGTAAAGACGGTCATGACATGTCCCGGCGGATAAGGCGATGTTTCGAAAGAACGGCAGGCGGAGTCCCAGCCTTCCATATCGGGCATATCGACAAGCAACGCTTTTTTACCTTCGCCCAGCTCATCGGCGACAACAAGAGAAAAGCGTGTATCGGTCTCCATGCGGTAGGCACTGCGGTGCCAGGATGCGAGCGATTCCGCACGGAAATCAAGAAAACAGTGAGACGGTGCCGTACCTGCCATACGCCGCCGGTATGCTTCCAGGCTGAGCCACTCATCCCCAAAACGGGTAAGCCGCTCCTGCCACAGAGGCGCATTGAGGGCAAGCAAATTGCCGCCCTGATTCAGGTACGCCGTTACTGGGGGGATTGCCGCCATGGGCAGGCGTGCCGCATCGGCAAGCACGAGCAGGGTATTGTGTGCCGCCGTCAATTCCGCAGTGCTGCAAAGAGCCTCCGCATTCACAGGCATGATCGCATAGCCTTCCAGCGTCAGCAGTTCTTTCAGGCAGCGCACGGTGCGCTCATCGGCGGGAAAGGCAGGATCTTCAAAAAAAAGCGCTGTGCCTCCGCCTTCAGCGGCGGCTGCTGTTCCGGTGTGTACCGTGAGCAGGCAAAGCAGCGTAACAGCGAAAAGGATGCGGATTTTCATGGTTCTTCTCCGGGGCCGTTCTGTTCTCCGTCCGATTCCGCAAAACGCTTTTTCAGCTGTGCAAAAGGATTGTGGGTCAGTGAATCATCTTTTGTCAGTGCAAAATCGCCG
>Ga0209719_1001015_pt1 | contig 37534 bp, 30 predicted proteins | sample AD_JPNAS2_MetaG_FD_184421 | JGI IMG/M metagenome (GOLD analysis project Ga0209719, IMG submission 184421) | Active sludge microbial communities of municipal wastewater-treating anaerobic digesters from Japan - AD_JPNAS2_MetaG (SPAdes) (version 2) | ecosystem: Engineered > Bioreactor > Anaerobic...
GTGTTTTTTTAGTAGTCTGCTGTTCACGATTAAGACCCCTATTTATTAATCAAATACTTTTAAATACTAGCGACAAATAAAACAGTTATATTTTTTTCTACTAAGCAAAATGTAAATAATAAAGATGCGACCCTGATTTCATACAAAAATCTGTTCGCAATCCGCAAGAAGGCGTCTCGCACTTTCTCGTATTTATCCTCTGACGTTAATTCCCTCGGCTTCAAGAGCTGCGAGTTCAGCATATAGTTTCTCCTTTTCGGCCAAAAGTGTACTCTCCGTTGTCGGCGGTGTCAAATTCAAATATTTCAGATCAAACTTCGTGGCGATATTGGTAGTTTTTTTGCCAGCACGCGTACGTCAGTATGTTTAATCTCTGGGTGAGGCTATTGTAACTGGCCGCCTTGATAGTATTGTGATGTGCCATTTAGTATGCGCTTTGTGTCTTGTAGATACAAGCCAAACCATCATCCAAAAGTAAGTATCATAGAATAAATTGTACCTTTCACTTTTTCTATATAACGAAAAGCTAAGCCGGAGCAGCCCAGCGGGCTGCAATCGGGTGCAGCGACGGTTTAGCGCCCTCAATAATACACCTATCTGTACAACCCCTCTAATATTCGCAACGTTGCGAAAATAGTATCAACGACGATCTTCTTGTTAAGTTGTTTCTCTGAATCTTTTATATGCAATACACCATTTGCGGTTTTCCTTATCTGATGCGCTAAATCTAAGCTATCCTTTGACAATACCTTTTCCCACTTCGCCATATTGATGTATCGATTAAGGTTGTCTTCTCTCGCCACGTTAATACCAGTGACTTTAGGGTCTTTGTCTCTAAAAGCTCCTTTCGCCTTGAGCTTTCTATATAACGCCATTTCCAATAATGCGCGGCACAATGCCACACTCGCTCGATATTTGCCAAATGCATACGTTTCCTTAATTTCAGTAAAGTACGAGAGGAGATAAGAAGGAATTTTGAATGATGAAATAATTGGACCAATTGTTATCTGAGCTAAGTAATATGAAGTGACATCAAACCAAGAATGAAAATCTGAAAATATATCTTCAAATTTATCATTTAAGATATCCTCGATTGACGTTGGCATCTTGTTTTCCTGATTCTCAGCGTCTGCATTGATAATTCCCCCTACGTTCTCATAAAACGCAATTGAATATAACTTGTCATTTCTTCTGACTGAATCTAGAAGCCCTAGCGCCTGTTTATCCTGAATATTAAGTTCAGTTACATCCTTAAAGTCTTCGAGAATTTTGTTTCTTGTAGTGAAAGCCTCCCCTGCTATACGAATAATTTCGCGAAGGAATGATATTGACTCATCGGAATTACGTGGTGTTGCCGTTTCATAGTTAAATTTCTTGAATTCCCTTTCCAATAACTCAAGCTTACGTACGTTATCGAGAATTTGTTTTTCGGTTTTGGTCACAGAATCTCCTTTGTTGATATAGGCCCAACATAGAGTTAAGCGGCGAGCCACCGGATTTAATCTTTAACTTTAACTAAATAATTTTTCACCTACATCTCCAGATGCGAGTCCGCTTGAACTCATTGTTAGGCATTTTTTTTATTAAAGGTTGCTCCTTTTTTACCAAATAAAGGATGCAATTCTTCCCAAATAGAATCTTCGATTATCTGTAATACTGCATTATTTACTTTATCTTGTAGATTCCAGATTTTGATTATTAATTTAGAATGATCTAACCACCAGTCATTCAAATATAAAGAATATACTGATCTTGATTTTTTGTTTATTATACCAAGGTGCTGCATTAGACGACGCTGGAGATTATTCTCTTTGCATCCAACATATAATATTTTTTCAGAATTATTAGATAACCAATGAACTGAATCATTAATCCTGCTGATATGATAATTTTTAGGATATTGGGATTTTAATTGCAAAAATGTTTTAGTAACAGCTTCTTTTTTCATTTTAAATTCATCTGCAGAAATAATGTATATACAGTTCCAATAATTTATTTCCTTTAGATCATTAACCAATTTATTAATATCATATTTACTAAGCTTTGGAATTGTGATTATTAATTCTTCTGGGAATGTAACATCCATTGCTATTTTACAATTATTTATAATTATTTTAGACTGTTTTATAATAATATCATGTAAGTTTTTCATAATACTCTTCTGCCCGAAGGGTCTGCCTAACTTTGAAATGAGCTGTGCGAACCGCGACGCCGACTCCCGATAAAATTGAGCGCGAACTCAGCAGGGACACAGTAAAAGTGCCGCCCGATTGCGGTTCGCATCTGGCTCGATTTCAATGGAAGACTAGCGTAGTAATACTCTTCACTAAGCTCTGCATTTTGTAAATCCAAATGCTCTATACAATACTGTGCTATTTTTTCATGCATTTCTTTCCTTTCATAAAAGAAAAAAAATTCATGCTATCATTTCTGGCCGTACGAAAAGCAGAGCCGATAGCAGCCCAACGGGCTGCTATCGGCTCTAGCGCCTTGTTGGCCTCGTTTCAATTACAGCATATTTAAGATTACCGCACACGTTAGCCCACTGTACATTATAGCTTCCATTAAGTGTTACTGTATCGTCTTTCTTTCCTGTTGGTTTTGTAATAGTCCCTTGAAGTATTTTGTGTTGTCTGAAGTAGCCATAGATATCATCACCATTGCCGGAATAAAATAGGGGATCGTCTGCAAAGGCTACAAAAAATGTTTGATCAAAACCTGAACGTTTCAACTGTTCTGCAAACAGAATGTCTTTGCAAAAGTTAAACATCTGTTCGGGATACTGCCCGTTACGTGGATACTTTAGCTCAATGGCGTAGTGAAGCTTTGATTTATCTGAGGCATATATAGAAATATCAATTTCCCTTTTAACAAACTCACCGGCATGGAAGAAGAACGATACGTTTCTTTCAAATTGTATTTTCATATTGGTAAATTGTGACCGGAGAAATATCCCTAATTCATGCTGTAAGCTGAATTCGTTATAGATTTCAATTTTTCCAGTCTTTATTGTATCAATGAATTTTTCAATTGCATTAATCATCTTTTTCTCATCGGGACAACGACGAAATCACCCGGAGAGTGCGATCGGGTGTATTGCCCTTGTTCGGCTTTCATTTCCAATATCTGTTCTCTAAATAATGAAGAACGGATTTTGTGTCTTGCCTTTCTGCAACTGGTTTCAGCAATTCTTCTGGGGTTGTCCCGATAAAAGCATCTTTTTCTTTAAGCGTCTTAATCCATGCATCATGGATATCTGCTCCATTCAAGCCATTTGAGGTAATTCTTTCACGAAGCTCAATATTCTGCATGGGGGCAACATGGAGATGCTTGTAGGAAGATACACCATAGTCTTTCACTTTCACAGACTGACTTCCGAACAATGTTTGCCTCATGAGCTGATAGAACGGTTCAAAATAGAGTGTTGCTGGGTTGGTTCCCGCGACAAACGGCGAGTCTGGGGCTGTTATCAGATTGTCATATCGGCTTGCTCTCTCGGGGATATACTTATCTTCTGGTTGGTACGATTCTGTGTATTTCCACTCTATCAGGTATAACCTTTTGGCCCCCGATCGTAACTGACCTGTCATGGCTGCATCAATGGAGGTGCAGTTAGCCCCGCGAGTGAGAGACTTTTCATTTAGTAAAAATGGGATTTTGGCTTTTTTAGAACCAATGAATTCGAATTCGACATATCCGTCTTCAACAGGTAGCGCTTTAACCACATCGGGATCAATGCTTTTCAGAATCGTGGTCGCAAGATCCTCTCTTTGTCTGATGAAATACAGATGGTTAACACAGGCAATCTGCGATGAAAGCAAGTGCCCAGTGGGCAAATCATCACCGCTACTTTGCCACCACCCAATATTGTTTCGTTTAAAATAGTCAACGGCATCATACCTGATGCCTTCCCATAAGTTGATAATTGGATCAGATAAAGCAAATTCGCGTTCCTTGCCATAAAAGATGCCGTTTCCAGGATCTTTGAAAAACGCCGTCCGTATCAATGTCACTTTTTGTCGCTGTTGTTCTCTATATGTCATATGAAATTTCCCCTATTGTATTGCCGAACGAAGAGCTCACCCGGAGCAGCCTAGCGGGCTACGATCGGGTGGAACGCCGGGTTATGCAATTTTTTGTTGCGCACACTGCTCTTTTTAAGCATTGTCGATTACGGACTTGTCCCGCAATATAAGTTCAAGATCATCCTGTCTTGCGCTAAATACTTGTTTCCGCAAGCCGTACCGAGCACTTACCCATGCATCGAAAAAAGAAAATTTTGATTCCGTTGTCGGTCGATGGCAAATTATATCGTCACTAAGCAATTCCAAGCGACACTGATGAATGGTCTTTTCTGCTATATCCTCCATATAGAAGTGCTTATTAAGATTTATACCTTTTTCTGTTATCTTGAATACGCCCGTAATTTCCTTAAATCCAGCCCTGTAATATATAACAATATCACCTGTTTTGAGGGGCTCCCATTGATTCCTGTTGTAAAATCCAATTAGCCTGTTATCGATGTCCCAAAGATCACGGTGATGAACGATGAACCAGATATTTGGCGTTGCCTTTTTCTGGCGAAAAGATTTCAAATCCTTTTTTCTTTCATCTTCTACTTTATGCACGGAAGTGCCTGATGCGGTTATAATAATTTCCATAATCTGTTTCAGGCTCTCGCATTTCATGCGTTGGCTATCAGTGTCATACCTCCACCCTGTTGGAAATGTAAGGAATATCGAGACGGCATTAGAAAATGAAGCCTGATTTTGTATGACCTTGCCACACTTCAAAGCATTGGTATACTGATCTGGAGTGGCGAATGAGGCCATAACGTCGTATTGAGTCTTTCCAAAACATATGACGTTCTTGATATCATACTTCGCCAATAGTTCTTCTATCCTCCTTTTTCCTGCAAGTATCATTTTCTGGTATTCACCGACTCCAAAGATTTCCGGCAGCTCATGCGGATAATTGCTTGGAAATGAAAGCAATACGGCTATAAATATTCGGAAAGGGCTTTCATATCTATTTTCAATCATCAGCGAGGGGGTAATCTGATTAGCGTGTTTGAAATATCCTGTCCCCCTTAACGTATTCCAGAAAGGATTCTCCTTCCCAACTCGATTTGGAGAAAGAAACATTCCCTGCCGAACAGAATGGGGGTGAGGATTACTCAATAATATTAAGATCGGAATTTTCCTGTTGTCGTTAGGAACCAAGGGACCCTCTGTGCGATATCGTATCTGCCGAGCGATATCATCAAATTTATATAGGTCAATAGAGTCCTGAAGTTTTTGCTGAATATTTGATTTTATATCAGGGTAATTCGCTTCAAACTTTAATGTGTCATCACAAATGACTGATTGGCTATTCATATCGTGCACCCTTTCCAAAGCCATCTTCATTCATTTAAATGCATAACGAAAAGCTCAGCCGGAGCGCAGCGATCGGCTGTAGCAACTGGTTATCCGCTTTATTTAAATATTACCGAGTAAATCAAGTATTCTGCTTCCTTATTAGCAAATTCTTTTTTATTCGAATACTCTTTATAAAACCTTTCTAAAGTATATTGTCCTCTAATATTTTTTTGCAAGTCTGTATCGCTAAGATCAGGGTCCCAAAGAAAATACTTACCTTTACTTTTGCCAGCAACCAACCTAGAATGATCATCATATCCACAGATAATATGATAACCGTATTTTTTGTTATCCTCAATTAGACTTTTTGCACAGTCAATATTGTTTGTTTTCTTAATGCCAATAAATTGAATTGATAAATCTATTATCCCTCTTTTTGGATGATATACTTTTTTTAATTTAACTTCTTTATCTTTTATATCCGGTTTGTTTTGATCCCAAACTAAATGTGTTGAACGACCATTTAATTTTTTTGATTTTAAGCTGTAATCAGGTTTGAAAAATTTTAATTCTTTCATCTTTGAAGATAAGTATGCCGGGTTAATTCCTATAATCATTGACAAGCACACGAAGTGGCAGCCTGAATCCTCAATATTGTTCCATTCCCTGTCCCCTTTAGTTGCTCTTGAAATTTGACGGAAATTATTGACCAAAAAAGTATTTTTATACCAACGCTGGCTTTCATACCTTTCATACCATTTTTCCATATTATTTTTTTGCATAACAAATAATATATGAACTTCTCTTTTTCCACTTATTTAAATATTAAAATAGCATAACTTCTTTTTCTCTTAAAGAGAAATATTCCATTATTATCATTTCATGGCTGCTAATTTTAATGATTTGCTTCTTTCTGGAAGTAGCACTTATTTATAGCTAAGCATCACTCATCCAAATAAAAATATTCCACTGCCTCATCCATCAGCTTCATAAAAAATCCATGGTCATTTAAACATTCTTGGCGATGTTTGGTTGCTTCAGAACCTTTATTACCCCTGAAGAATACATCAACCAGCTGCTCGTATTTCATTCGGGCCTTCTTAGAGACCACAGAATCCTTTGACAGCATGTATCTTTCGAGATTAACGACAGCTTCTTTTATCTCATAAATTGATTCTATGGGCGTCATTATGGCCTCCTCTCATTTCCTTTGTTTTGGTAATTTTGCTTGCAGACTTTTCATTCCTTCCGGTTATTTCTATTTACTGGAAGAAATTTTAAAACATTTTACAGCTCTTACCCCTGAATTATCTGATCTAATTTATGACTATCAATATTGGTATTAATCTGTACCCATAAAGGCAGGTGATCTGACAATTGATAAGTGAAATCAATTTTTTTCATCCCCGGAAATAACCGAGTGACGTTCCCATTATAGAAATCTAATACTCCGCCGTTATTTGTAAAATTATCGGAATAAATAGGTAAATGAAATATCTGATCATATCGTTTGTTCTTTTCAAGATTCGATCCCGGGTCACTTTTCAGAAGTGCGTTTGGTATAATAAGCCCTTTACTTACCATCGCTTCAAACAAAGGACTTTTTCTACTGGGGATGTTAAAATCACCCATGACAATTATATCCTTGTCCTCAACGTTCTTTTCTTTCCTTTTAGCATCGACCCAGTCAGCGAGTAGCGAGATCTCGCGGACACGATTTTTTTCGTTGTCTCCCCAACGAATATGCGTAGTAAGTAATACAAAATCGAAATTGCCCGATTTAAATGATGCCATATAGGGACTTCTCCACCAGGAAATGTCTGCTAAATATTCCGTCCCTTTCTTCGTTCGGGGAGGATTAGCTTCTGCAGCCAACCCATTAAATGATATTGAACGCTTATCATAGACATAGGCAATCCGCTCTCTATTGCCGCCAGCATCAGGTATCATATCAGAATATATCGCTCGCCAGTATGGTCCCAGAATGTTTAAAACACGCTTTAAATCGTTAAGATCGTCTCGAAGTTCCACAATACCAATAATATCAAACTGGCCAAGAATTTCCGCAATATAATGAACGGCTGCTTCGCTTCTTCTTTTCTTGCCAAATTCACGGATATTCCAGGTAGCCACATTTATTGTTTCATCCAATTTTGAAGAAGGTATTTTGGAGAGTTCAATCCGTTCCTTAAGCTCTAACAATCCCTTTGCAATTTCTTTAGAAACGTTGCCATGAAACATGTTAGATCTCCTTTTAGTATTTTGTGTTTTGTATTACCGGTTTTATTTTATAATTTTTAACCCACTCCAGTAATTTATCTTCACCTAATTCCGACGCCTTTTTCGCGTCGCGATATCCCCATAAATATTTTTTCTGTTCAAGATAACTAATGCCTCGAAATAAGTAAGCTTCGCCATTATCCGGGCTAAGGCTTATTGCCGTGTTGAAGTCTTGAATAGCGCGTTCGTTCTGCCCCAAATCCCCATAAGCCAGAGCCCGATCAAGATATGCTTCGGCATATTTAGGTTTAAGCCGAATAGCTTCATTATAATCCTCAATAGCTTTTTCATGCTCACCTAACAAATCATAAACAACTCCACGTTTTTTATACGCAATGGCAATTTGCGGATATATTTCTATAAACTTGCTGAAATTTTCTATTGCTTTATGTAAGTCCCCAAGCTTTTTATATTCGAATGCCCGGCTGTAATAAGCACGCACGTTTTCAGGATTAAGTCTAATGGATTTATTATAATCTCTTAGCGCTTTTTTATTGTGACCGAGTTCAGTATATGCTCTTCCCCTGTGATAATAGGTATCTGAATCATCAGGATGTATTTTGATTGATTTAGTAAATACTTTGACAGCAAATTCATAATTGCCGTTGTCGTTTGCGTTTATACCTATATCATTCAAGGCTGAAGCATCATGTATTTCTCTGATATTGGACATGATTTATAAATCTTTCTGTAAGCATGGTGGATTGGGCTACAAAACAACCTCTGATAAACTTAAATAATTACCTGATTTATGAGCTAGTACACCCGTCCCCAATTATTTTAATGCTACTGCAGAACAGTTCACTATCGAGTACCGGGATTCCTGTAGTTGGCATAGGGGTTTAAGCCAGTAATCATTATTTGACATTCTCCAACAATCTCTGCGGACTCCAGATTTGCTCGGCAAGCTTTATGTAAAGTTCCTGTCGGGAATCCAGATCAGCTTTTTTAAATTCTGCATGCTCCCTGAAGGGAATACCGCTTTCTGCTAAGAATTTCTTGAAGCCTGGATCATGTGTGTAGGCGTCTTCATGCAGGCTCTGCGCAAGAAGGTTTTGCTTTATAATATAATACTTGCGCTTTTCGTTATAGGGTAAATCACCATAGCTGGCATTGAAGCTTTTTGGAAGCAATAGAAGCCCACCGATGCGATTGCGATACTCGTCAAAGTCTGCGGCATGAGCAAATTCGTCCATATGCCATTCGGGATGGTTTGCCCAGATATGTTCTATTTCATAACCGTTTTTGCCCCCGCGTTGGATGTATTCACGATATCGCGATGGACGTCCTGAACGGGTTTCTACGTAATCAGTTATGCGGGCAAGCAGGCGGTGAATAAGCCTACCGTTTGTTCCATGCAAGCGGAATCTATCATTAGATGAAAAAGTTTCTGCTTCCTTGGTTAAGCTTTCATAGAGCATGTTTGCTAATTCTTCAGCGCTTTTACCTCGAATATCGCGCATCAACAAAAACATGGCGTATTGCATGGTTGAATAATCAATAGAGCGCCAGTTCCAGATTCGTCTTGTTATAAGGATGTCAAGATATGAAGAAACCACTTTCAGTTTTCGAAGGCTTTCTTCTTCGTTTTCTTTGACTTTCAGAGGAGCAAGCAAAACCGGATATTGAAGCGTGAAGTTATTTTGCGCGTTAAAGTGGATAGCTTCAATTCCCTTTGTCAATATTTCCGCCGCTTGTCGAATGCGCAAATACCAATGCGCATAGAAAGAGAAATCTTCCTCGATAAAGCTAGAAAACTTTAAGCTGCTCATAAGGCCAAGCTTGTTTTCATGTTCGCGCACCCAACGATGAAATTCCGTACCGATCAGATCAAAATCGCCCGGTTGGGCATCACGTTTGCGCTCACGGATGGTTTGCGCATATTGGCTCCTGAGCCATGCCTTTATCGAATCGGCATCCTCGTCTTTGCCTATTTCTTTAAATTTGCCGATATGTTTTCGCCAGATGTTGCTCGCTTTATTTCTACTATCTCTATCTGTAATATTCGCAAGCACATACCCCTTCAGCATATCCGTCGGGGTTAGCGACAATCCTCGATCATTCATCGTCTCAAATATCGTGTAAGCATCAGTATCTGAATATGCCGTTATTTCTACCATATATACATTTTCAATGAGCCAATCGGCAAAATAAGGCAATGTTTCGTTACCCAAATCAAATGGAAATAATTCTTCGATGTCATGATATCGAAGGAGAATATTAAGGACAGATTCAGACTGACCATCTTCACTAAATTCCTTCCCTGCAAACAACGCTTCCATGACATCGGCACGTTCTTCTACGTCAAGGTTAAATGATCGCTTGCCATACTTCTGTGAAAAAATAAGATCAGCCAACTGAGCCTTTTGATCGTCATCTTTAAGCTCTCGATATATATGAATGAGAAGAAGCGTAATTGTTGTCAGGCGCTGTTGTCCGTCAATAACAAACTTGTGGCCATCTTTATCGCAGATAATGATAGAGCCCAAAAAATATCTATTATAATTTTCAACAGCACTGCGATCATTGTCCGGTTTGTGACTATCTAAAAATTTTTCCGTGAGGTCATCGATCAGTTCGGCAACCTGTTTCTTTTCCCAGCGATACTCGCGCTGATAATAATCTATGGCAAATTTAGCACCGTTAAGAAGCATTCTCACATTTTTAGCATCACCACCAATTTCTTTCATTTTTTGTCTCCTATATTTTCTTCCAATAACCTTTCCTTTTCCTTGTCAGCGCGATGATTTCGGCGCTTATTTCCGCCAGAAAAGCATATTCTAGTTGTCTCTCTTTTATCCCTCGGTTTCACTTTAATGCCCGTTCCAAGAGATTTAGCCCATACAGCTCAAATATAAATGATAAAATATTTTTCACTCTTTTGTCTCTCTTTATTTTTAAGACCTGACACCAATATAACAATGTCACAATTATTATATTTAAACATTAGCCCAAGCGTATATGTTACCTATTATTTTACCCTAAACTGTTTTTCCCTTTAGTATTGCATAAACGGCATTTTCTAATTCGTTTATTATGTTTTTTGATTTTAATAAAAGCTCGCCCAATATTTGTCACATATTTTTTCAACTAAACGAAATGTCAAGAATAAAGACTCTACCCCGATTTTACCCCCGCTGTATATATTTTCACTGACTCCTTGACTTTTACATCCATACATAATCGCTTCTCTTATGAAATTGAAAATGCCTTCTGTATGATGCCAGCTTTGTATCCGGTGGTCTTGTTTTCAAAAAATGCTTTTAGTGTTTCTTTTTTCTGACTAGTTGGGGCATGGTTAACGATATATTCGTAGAGAGTCTCCCAAGTGATCCTCTTAAAATGCCGTTGATCATTAGTGATCGCGTGGGGCAGAAATCGTTCTTCTATGTCTTGATCCCGCTTGGATAGGACAATATTGAGCAAGTAGAAATCACGGTTCATTTCCTTCGCCATCCAACTGCCGAACAACCAAAATCTGAGCAGTTCATACTTTTTTGCTTGCACCGCTACTGTGTCAAAATCAGAACGGAAAACATGCTTGTACCATCCATTGCCGCCGTGCATATATTGTTGGCCCGTATGTTTGCTTTGTGTGTTATTCGTCGCCGTCAGTTTTGCTTCAACAAATAAAAGGGTTTTGTCGGTGACAGCTATCAGATCCGGCTCGGAACCACTCTTCGGGTTTTCACCAAATGCATGTCTAGCCTTTTTCAATTCTGACCAGACGCCCCTATCCTTCGCTGAATATGACCAATAAATCAATTCAGATGAGTGACAAGTAGTCTGGATGATTTGAGACAACAGGCCGTTCAACTGTCCGGAAGTCTCCAAGTACCGGAATATGTTCCAGGTCACTGCATCTTCACTGTTGTCCCGCGCCATCCGACATTCTCGTTTGACTTTTATGACCTCTTTCAAAAAATCCAAATCAACTGAACTTTGCCAAAGAAGATTCTCTTTTACATTACTATACTCAAAAGTGCTTGGTGAAATATAAATATGATGGTCAGGACACATGAATCGGTCTTCGCGCCGAAAGTTGTGGCGCTGCCTTTCTACAACACATCTACAGTTTTTAACCGGGCATTCAACGGTACGATCATTGATCGCAATCGTATCTTTTAGGTTTTGTTTTCCGTACAATCGATACCTTCTCTCAAATTTTATTGGCCACTTGTGCTTTCTTCTCTTCATCTAATTCATGACATTGTTGTTTCTCGTCCTTCTTCATAAATATGTGCAGTCCAGTAATCTGCCCAATGCAACAGAAGAGTTAGTGGCTCCTCCTTATGGGCAATAATTTTATTATCATCGATATACTGTCCATCATGATAAGCAATTGCCTGTGCCTCAGCATCCGATAGAGGAATGTGTTTGGTTATAATGTAGAGACTGCGAATAGCCAATCCCATAGCCACAACATCCGGGTTAATCTTGTATTTTATACCCTTGCTTTTTACCATCCATTCATTGTCGTTAGGCAAATATAATGGCTTGCCAGGCATTCCCAGCTTGCCCACATCATGAAAGAGACCAACGATAGCACAGCTTTCTTCTGTTATTGCGGGGGCGAGAAATTCACGAAACCGCAAAAGAGTTTCGGCTACACCTACGCCATGCTTTAACAAACCTTGCTCTTCCGCCAGATGAAACCGTGTGCTGGCAGGAGAATCGAGCCAAGTGGTATCATTCTCCAAAAACAGTAAAAATTTATCAAAGTAATCCCTTCTGTTAATGACTTTTTCTTTTAATTTTTCGTAACGATCACATAACTCCATAAAAAACCTTTATTAATTAACCTCTATTTTGCGTATAATTATTAGCGCTTTTTCTTCTTCATTGCCAACAACACAGCCAGCAGAAATAAAACGCGCACTTTATCATATGCCCTTTTCCCCATATCTGCCTCAAGTTTGGACAGCGTCTTTTCAATAATCTCTCTTTCTTCCTGGTCTCCAAATTCCAGCGCAGTCTCTTTAGCTTCATTTAATGCTTCCAATGCTTCATTATACCAGCCCTTATCCTTATAGCAAAGGCCAAGCTCATGGTAAGCCAGCGCGTCGGTGGGGTCTAAGTCGAGAATTATTTTTACCTCTTTTATGGACTCATCTGTCCATTTCATGGAGCCGTAAGCGCTTGCTAAAAAGAACCGTACATCAGTATCGAATGGAAAATCTTTCAGGTATTCCGAATAAATCTGTACTGCTTCGTTATACCAACTCAAACTTAAGAAACAGCACCCCAGTTCGAACATTACGCGCCCTTTGGCTTCTGGTTCATCTAACATTTCCAACATTCCCAAACATTGTTGCAGCTTGGGAATGGCTTCTATAAAGTATTCGTGATCTACGAGTACGCATGATTCGCGCCACAGTTCCTGAATGATATCAAATTTATTTTTTGTCATTTTTCATACTTCTTTCAGATTAGTAACAATTTGCCGACATCTTAGATTTTTTTTCTTTAAATTTTCGATATTGCTAAATATATTTTCCGCTATCCTGATAAAGCTCTTCCAATGTGCCAAGTACAATACGTATTGAGGCTCTACTTTGAGGTGTATGCTCCTGGGATACGAGAGGATCTTCCTGCATTGCGAAAATCTGCTCAAGATTCTGTTTGGAAAAACGTATTTCTACGAATGTATCTTTTTTAACAGTCAAGTTATCTTTGAATGTATTCAGGTCATGGGTTAACTTTGCCAGTTTATTCAGAGATGTTTTTGACATTGCCTGTTTATCTTTTTCCAGCTGGGATATTTGTTCAATTAAGTTTAGCACAAACCTCTTGTTTTCGGAGTCATCAATTAAATCTGGTAAGCTTTTTAATATTGCTGTCGGGTCATCTGATATGTTGCACTGATCTGTTTCTGATGAAAGCACCAGGTACCCGTTTAATTGATCATATTTATCCATGATTTTTTTAAAAAGGATATTTGCATGCTTTACCGCAATCTGTAATCGGTCTTTTTTCATGATAGCCTGTTCCTTATTTTAAAATCAAATCAAACGGTTTTTATTATATTGATTGTTTATCCGGAAAACTTCTTCCACTTCTTCAAGGGAGTATTCTGGCGGCAATGGCGAATATTGCGGATCAATAAGCATAGCAGAACATTTATCATCAGTGAGAATAGAATAGCGGCCGGTGGCGGTCATGATTTTACCTTCTGTAATTTCAGCGACAATTTTCTTTCCATCGTCAAGATATTCGGGCAGAAAATACAGATTTAGTTTAAATACCTTCCCCATACTGTCCAGGGCCAGGCAATCAACATCGACCTGTATGGCAGGGTCTGTTTTTTCGTTAAAAGTTGATTTCACGGAAAGAATTTTTACAATGGTGTTGAGCTCACCTCCATGAGTAAAAAAATAAAAAGGCACGATGTCATGAACTTCACCCGTTTCTTTATTGGTGATTGTGCCGGTAATTATTTTGTCCTTCACTTTATGACACCTTCATTGAATAATTTACGAAAAATGTACCGGATCCCTTTTATGCCAGAATCTAAACTTTCTTTTTTGATAATTCAATGATGTGACGACAAGGGCATGTCGCATTATCAGCTTTGTTATTTATTTACATTAACTACATGATATTGCTAATGCTTTTGTATGCAAAAGCAAGACTAGCAAATAGATTTTTAGTCGAGAATTGTTGCATTGCACCATATTGCTTATTTGATCCTAATTGGTGAGCATTAACAACCGTCCTCTTTTCACTATTCATTCGTCTTTTTTCTTGGTCGCGGTAATATCGTCTCTCTTGGCCGCGTCATTATTTTGTACGGTTTTATCCTCTTCCTTAAGCAACCCCGCGGCCCTGAATGATTCTATGCAGCTTTTCTTGAAGTCTTCAAAGCTCTGTCCTTTCCCTCTCGCTATAAAAACCGCTTTTTTTTGTTCAGTCATAAAATCCTCCTTTAAATTTTTATGAAGTTGAATTTTTCGATCTGGAATTGCAGCGGCATTCACAGGGCATCAAACAAAAAACCCCACGGCTAAACACCGTATGGTCTTACCGGACGTTTAGCACCTTGATGAGGCGGCTGCAATTACCTAAATCAACCCGCCGTTACTGATTAAATTGTCAAAAATAAAACGACAAAAGCGCTTAGCGCATTTATATAGCGGAGCAAGCAAGCTATTAAATCACCGCTGTTTGTTATGCGTTTAAAAAACTTTCCCTCTTTCTATTTTAGTCCAGCAGCTTCTCTTAGCGCATCTACTTTGTCCGTTCTTTCCCAAGGAAAGCCTTTGCGGCCAAAGTGTCCATAGTTGCAGCTTTTGCGATAGCTCCATCCTTCAGGTGTTGTAAGTCCCAAATCCTTAATCATCATAGCCGGTCGGAAATCAAAGATTTTACCTTCCATGAGAATCCTTTCGATTTTATTTTCTGGTATTTTTCCGGTGCCGTACGTACTGACGTTGAGGCTCAGAGGTTTGGCAACTCCAATCGCGTACGCTATCTGAATCTCACATTTATCAGCCAGCTTGGCTGCCACGACGTTTTTCGCCACATATCGCGCGTAATAGGCTGCGGAACGATCAACCTTTGAAGGATCTTTACCCGAAAAAGCTCCACCCCCATGCGAGCCCACACCGCCATAGGAATCAACAATAATCTTCCGGCCAGTTACACCGGAATCGCCGCAGGGGCCACCAATTACGAATCTACCTGTCGGATTGATTAAAAACTTTGTCCTGTTGGTCAGCAATCCGGTCTTACCAAGAACATCACGCGCGACTTCAATCAGATCTTTTCTTATCTGCGTCAGAGGAACTGCGCGGGTCTGATGAGAAATAACTACTGTTGTAATTTTTATAGCCTTCCCGTTATCGTGTAGCACGCTGACCTGCGCCTTGGAATCAGGGCGGAGATATTTTATTACATTATTCTTGCGTAGTCGGGTCAGTTCTTCAAGCAGCATATGTGCATACACAATCGGAGCAGGCATCATTTGCGGAGTAGCATTGGTTGCGTATCCGAACATCATGCCCTGGTCTCCCGCACCCTGGTCAATGGGTAGTTTTTTACTTACCCCCTGGTCAATATCCTCAGACTGCCCATGAATCGCATTAACATAGTTGAAACTATCCCAGCTAAATCCTTCGGATGGATCATCATACCCAATATCCTTTACGACCTGACGAGCGATTTCCTTCGGATTGATTTCTTTCCAGTTCTTGCATTTTATTTCACCAAGATTAACTACAATATTTGGTCCCACCGCCGTTTCGCAACCGACATGAGCTTTTGGATCTTTAGCCAGGCAGGCGTCCAATACCGCGTCTGAAATCTGATCACATATCTTGTCCGGATGTCCTTCCGAAACCGATTCTGAAGTATAAATGTGTCGTGTCTTTAATTTGCTCATTTCATTCTCCCTTTAAATTTTTAATTTTTTTATAATCTCTCCAGAAACAAAAAACCCGTGCTAAAAAGGTCACGGGCTCATAAACAAAACCACTTCGGCCTTTCAGCACATTTTTATAGCGGAGCAAGTAACCTATATAAATCGCCGCTTTATTCGTTTAATTTTTTCTTCTTATCGCTTTATTCTCCTGAATGCCTTAAAACAAAAAAACCCGAGCCAAAGGCTACGGGTCACCAGCCTTTAGCACATTTATATAGCGGAGCAATTAACCTGCATAAATCACCGCTGTTGAGTATATGATACTCCCATTATTAATTTTGTCAATAAATATTTCCCGTAAAATTTTGTAATGTCAAATTTACCTTCATCCTTCAGTCCCACACGAATTCCGGCAGCTACGCCCAGCGCATGCAGGGAATGCCACGGGGTGATCAATCCTTACATGTAATAATGGATCTTTGTGTATTGTAGGGCGCGTTTCCCAAAACGCGCCGTTACCTTTTTGTTTAAATGAAATGTCAAGAATAAAGATTTGACCTCCGTTACCAAAATTAGGAAGACATCTTTCTCGACAAACGTTATGTTTCTTGCTATTAATGAGCTATTAATTGAGGTTGAAAAATGAATAAAGAACCAGAAGTAGAATTGACAAAAAACGCTTTAAGATTGAATGAAGTAAATAGGTTGGTAGTGAAAGCTGTCACAAAAGGCCAGTCGAAGGAAATGTTAAAGCTGCTTGATGAATTTAGACTACTAAAAAAGACGCTAAAAATTGGGTTGATAGATACTTCTATCCCCAAAATCAATGACAAGAAGGCTAAAGAAGTAATGCATCGTATTATTGCAGAACATGTTTTTGAAGCTGATAAAATAATTGCCCATTTTGAAGGAGTTTCAGGAGAAAAATTAAATGTCAACGAATTAGATCCAGAAGAAACCGATCAGCTAGAATCTGATCTTTTTTATTCATGGTTCAGCGGCTATGAATACGTTAATGGTCTTTATGAAATAGGAACAGTGATCTTGGGGACAGCTGTTCCTAAAATACTTATGAAATTTGTCGACGAGGCACGATCTTGTTTTGCTTTCCAACAATACAATGCACTATGTTCTTTATGCCGAACAATTTTAGAGGTAGCCGTTAGGGATATATGCAAAAGAAAACAGTTTATAAAGGAAAATAACGATAATGTTATTCCTTTCGATAATTATAATAAGGATAACATTTCACAATTGATTAATAAAATTTCTTGGGGTGAATTAAGAAAAAAAATTAAAGATATTTATTACAATAAAACAAGTTTTCTGATTCATGGCCACAAAACGATAAAAAGAAAAGAGGCCAAAGAGCTTTTCAGGGAAACAATTATGGTAGTTCAATATCTGTATTCAAAAAATAGTTGCTAGGCTTAGGCGTCCTTGGACTAGCTTTAACTATAGTGCCACTGTGAATTATAGTTTCCCAACATAATATCTGCTTATTTATGTTCAAATTATTACGGCGCAAGAATAAATAGAACCGTCCACGATTAACTCAATTGTTTGTCCCGTTTTTTTGTTATTTTGCGATGGTACTTTTATCTGCTGAATAAATTAAGTTTGGTTGTTATGCAGATTCATCTTGTACTTCTTAACCATCTTACTGAATTCATGGTCCATGACAGTGATGTGAAATTTGAACAGAATACTGCAAATGGCATCCACATCCTTCGGGTGCGAACCGTCTGCATGAGCTGACAAATGGCCGTGCGCGAAAATATGTCGAACGGCGGCTGCCACGAAAGTGATGTTGTTGGAGTTGCCAGATTGGATCGCAAGCAATTCCTTCTTCAATTTCTTATTAACATGCTGTATCAAGAATGAGAGAAAAATCCCTTGCCGATCATGCTTACGCATAATCTGAAGATTCTGGGCAGGCGCGTAGGCACGAAGGCTGGGTAATATCGTATAAGAAGTCTTTCCGATAAGTGCCATTAACCGCTCGAAAGCCGACCAAACAAGGAAGACGCGAAAGAGTGCACTGTATCCTTTGACCGTATCCATTGTGTAGTCATTGAGGAGAATACCCTCAAAGGACTTCGCAACGCGAAATCGAGCCACGAAACGAGAGACATCTCCATTTGACCCGTGAAAGCCCATAGAAGGCGCCTGATGTCCAGACTTTGATAGTTCACGGAAACTAGCGTAACCACTTGGCGTGTTATTTAGCGCAGGATCCCTTACGATTAGTCCCATCCTTATATTTCCTTTTTATTTTAAATAAAAACGTCACGAAAATGCCCAAGAAATTTTCTATCCGAAGACAGATTTTTGATGGCAAATATAATGGTTGAGATGGCAGATAGTTGGACCCAAACAGATCAGGACACTGTTGCGGGTATGCGTATATTCTTTCAGCCACATAATTATAATGGTAGCTGGCTGCATTGAATCTCGCTATTTTTAATGAAGCGTTACTTGTGATCATATAATACACATAATATTAATTCCGAATATTTTCTAACAATAATTTTAAACAATGGGTATTGGAATTTGACTGATAGAAATTGTTTTATCATGGTCTTTGTAGCAGCCTGTTTCTGAAATTTCCTGGAGTATGCGCGCTGCTTCTTTCTCGCAGCGTATTACAAGATCGTTCAGGATGTTTTCTTTTGAGCTGTCACCCCTGCCATACATAAGAGTAAAATTAGAAGGGAGATAAACATTTTTTAAAATAGGTAATTGCCTATTATTGTGCTGATTATGATTATCGAGGTCATGATCTGAGACTAAACAAAATTTTTTCATCCTATAGTCAGATTCACGGGTAATTCTGTTAATAGCAAGTATCCATCCGTATTTTTCTGGAGATAATTCATTAGGAAGGTTTCGAAAAAGACAGGCACCATGCGGCAAGAATTCAAGAGCATAATTATTTGGCCCGGCAGGGAACCCCAGCGCATGCAGGGAATGTCGGAGCCTCTGCCCTTCACTTAAATAGAACCGTCCCCTTTATTGTCTCATATTCAAGAATTGACCAGCCAGTAATTAAAAAGAACCATCCCTTTTTTTCACTTCAGTCTTTTCATATCGCCAATTGTCAAGAATAAAGATGCGACCCCGATTGGTATATATAGCCCATTTTTAACCTCCTTGTTCGTGAAATTGATTTTTCAAGACCTGACTCCAATTCTCTTAATATAATGTTATATCATCTTCCATCCCAAGCTCTCTCAAAGCAGACTTTATCTCTTCTATCTTTTGTTTTGAAATGCCTTCCGCTTGATCAATTTCAATATTAAGGATAATTTTCAAATCTGAACTGGTCACGTACTTTGATAGAACTTTTGTATAAAAATTCATCCATTTCTGAGGCTGAATTTCCCCAGACCATTTTATTTTTTTAGCTTCATCAGTTTTTTTAGGTGGCTTTGGCGGTTCTTTTTCTTTTGATATAGTTATTTCAGCATAGGCATTCAACTTTTCTACTGCTGCGGTAATTTTAAACGTGCCTTCTTCTTTACCAGCCTTGAAAACACCTTTTTTATCAACACTACCGCCCTGTGCTTCCCAAATTATACTCTTAATTTCGATGGAGTTTTCATGTTGATCAAATCCTTTTGCTAAAAACCCCTGACTCTTTCCAGGTTGGATAATTGTAGATGCGGGAGATACTTCTATGCGGGTGAGCCTTGGCGGTTCAATTCTTATCTTTGCCTCTTCTGCTGTTATAATAAACATATCATCTGATATTTCAACATCAGACGAACTTATGCTTTCATTAAAATGGAATGGTTTATATTTCCCGCCGGAAGTTTTCCCGACATAGGCAATCATGCCGTTTGAAACTCCACGGGCAATCGTATCTTTTATAGAATCAGGATCAAGAAGGCGGGGAAATTGCGGAGAAGCAAAAAAAGTATTCCTTACGGTCTTTGTGCTCCACTCTTTAAAAGCTGGTGGCCAGTTGCGGACAAGGAAGTTCGGACTGATATCTTTTTCAACGTGTCCGTCTTGCCGCAAACGATTGAATATATGTGTCATTATAGAATCAGCCGCGCTTGAATGGGACAACCCTAAATCAATCTCAAGCCAATCATTATTTTTCCCAAGAATCATAACTTTGTTGTAGGTTCTCCATACTGATTCTTTGAGGTCACGTTCAGCCTTCTTGATATTTGTTATAATCTGGTTTTTTTGTGCATCGTCAAGTTTAATCTCATGTACTTCATCCTGTATATCATTCCACGCAAGAAGTTTACGTGCTTCCTCAAAAAGCATGTCAGATTTTTCAGGCACACACCAAATAAGTGCACTCTTAAAAGTACGTGCAGATGTGCCGCATTCCTTTGTCATCTGATCAATAGTCTGTTTCACTTTTTTGTTATCTGTCACTTGCTCAGGTGATAGAATAACAACAGACAATGCTGGCCTGTCTGGAATTTGATTACTTTTCTCAGGAAAGAAAAACCGTTCAGCACCATTTCCTGCTGTGAAAATCTTTTTTATCTCTCCTTTAACAGTTTCTTCAATTCGTTCCTGTTTGATATTGGATCTGCGGTCTGCAAGAAGTTTATTCAAGTTAGGAAGGAGGCTGAACCGGTATTTATTCTTTTCTACAGAAAGGTAGTAGCAAGATTCGGTTAAGGATTCTAAAACAGTTTCCACATTGCCAATATCAATATCGGGGTCGGCAACAGCAAGCCTGACCTCAGGTAAGGTTGCTTCAGTCTTGGTCTGGCCGCCATTTGACTCAAAAAATATTGCTGTTGCAGATTTTTGATGAAGCCTGCTTTTTTTAATTGCATCAACTGCTTCCTTATCAAGCCGAATGGCAAAAGCATCTTTTTTGCCGGTAATATCTGTTGTGACTGCACCTTCTAAACGACTCTCACCCAGCTGTTCAAACATGGCCGCACGAAACATAGGATCATCAAGGGGTGCTGTGCCAAGTGTAATAAGAGGATCTTTATATGCACCCTTAAATCCATCCTGATATGCTTTAGCTACCCAGAGAGCAAGCAGCCTAAGAATGCCTCTTGTTTGCTGAAATCTTGGCAGTGCCTGCCATTTACGTTGAAATACGGAAAGAACCGAAGGATGAAAAGGGTATGTTGTAGAGAATATTTCTCTTGCGTTGTCCACAGGGAACCAACTTGGAATTTGCTGACGATGCTCAATAATCCAGTCTGCATATTCGGATGTCGTGTTTTTTGCATCATTAGGTAAACCACCCCAGTCAAAAAGCCGTCTTCTTATAATTTCAGAGGTTTCTTCCTCTGCGGACATTATTACCGCTTTCCCGACACGATCCAATAATTTTTTAAATCTACTGTATTCCGTCTGATCGTCTGCTGTCATTTCAAGTTCGGATGCTGGTATGGAAACAGCCAGAACAACATTATCATGCGAGCGTACTTCTTCTGACAGGTTTTGAATAAAATTATAAAGCTGTGTGGCTAGCCCGCTCTTACGATTACGGCTTATGTAATTCATAAGTTCATCAAAAAGTATTAAGGCAGGTTCTTTCTCAGGAAGGAATTTTCTAATTATCTCAGTCGATGGGGCAATAACTTGTTTTTCATGTTCTTCAACAAACTTGAAGGCCTTTTCACCTCCAAGCTGAAAAGCAATTTCGCCCCAGGGTGTTTTTCGCAGGGGTGTCCCGTCACTTCCACCTCTTCCTGTAATTGAATCAAACTCAGTTCCCACAAAAACAGCTGTCTTGGCATTTGGTACTTTATCCACTTTTGCCTTAGTAAGAACGGCTTGAACACCTTTCCAACTACCAGCGGCGCTGCCGCCTCTAGCAAGATGATACAGAAGCGTCAATGCATGGGTTTTGCCACCCCCAAACTGAGTGGTCATATTAAATACAGATGAAGTTTCAACTTTAATACCAGATAAACGTCGCACAACTTCAGCGGCAAGGTCTGTAAGGTTTTTTGTTAAAAATGTTCGCTCGAAAAACTTTTCAGGATTTTGATAGACAGCTGGTGCTTTGCCATCTCGCACATGGTCAAGGTGTACGGCAAACTCAGAAGCATCAATGGGGCGACCATCTCTTAAATCTTCTCGTGGAGTGACCACTTTATACCAAGGCTTTAACCCCATACTCTTATATCCTCCTTACAGTAGGCCAAAAGTGCCTGTGTTTTTATTTAGCTGCCACCACTTAAAAAATCTGTATGGAAATATATCAGCATCTACTCTACTACCTACAGCTATTATTGTTTCGCCATCAAGACGAAGACGCCCTGATATACCCATAGCATGAATTACATCATCTTGAAGTTGTTTAACTAATATTGAGCCATCAGTCGCTGTTTTGCGATAACAAAAAATAATTCTCAGATCTGCCCGAACACATAATAGCTTCCAAAGAGAATAAGCAATCTGGTCATTATCAAGACTATTTTCAAGCTCAAAAACCGCAATGGGGAAACGCCATTTTTTATAGCTATCAGGAAATGCCATAACATCAAGAGCTAAATATTCATTTCGTTTTACAGGGAGAAGCTCATATTGATGCCCTTTTGCAGATGCACTCCATTCCAATTTTTTGCAAGTTTTAACACATACCGCCGTTAAAGTTTTAGTCCAATCAGTAAGTTTTTCCTGTAATGATGATTCCTTAAGAATACTTGCAATATCTGGCTGCTCAACAATATTAAAGAAGGCTGATTTCCATTTCTCGGCAATATCTGTTTCCATTTAGAACCCCAGCCCTTTTTTTCGCGCCAATACTCCATCCACCCATCGTTTTTCATCACTAATTGAAGGATAAAGAGCTGATAATGCCTGTGCCAGTTTCCAAAACTTTTGATCGCGGCCAACACCTTCTTCGACAAGAAACCGTTTTAATGCTTCGCTTCTATTTGCGGCAAAAAGAATCATTGATTGATGGATTCTATCAAGTGTAGTATTGCCAAGATGTGGCACATTCTTCTGTCCCCATGAACCTTCCTGCTCGGCCTTTTCTACTTCTTCCATGAAGCCCAATTCTAATTGTGAAGATTTTTTCTTGCGGTTTGATACAGGCGATTCAGATTCATCCTTGCCGAATAATGCTTTGGTTCTTTCAGACACAGGAAGAAGCCTTGCTTTATCGCCTTTTACTTCCACAAGGTTTTGTAGGTGTTCAAGATTTGCGCCCAACCCTTGTGCAATTTTTCGTGCAGCATCGTATTCAAGAGTGTAGCCGGATAATTTTGCCTTAGAGGTTTTTTCTCCATCGTTTTCCTCTTCCTCATCGTCAGCAACAGCGCCGTCACCGTTTGCAACACCCGTTGATAATGTCCATAGCCACATAGCTGTTAATCTTGCGTCTTCTTCAAAATTTGAAGTATCTGCTCCTTCAAAAATCATGTTTAATGCTTCTTTGGCAACCACTGCCCAAACCTGTTCAAGATATTCCTTTAATGTAACTTTCTCACCACTTGCCTTTTCCACACGGGAATAACGGGAAAATATTTCAAGTGCTGGACCAAGACATGCAAATATTGCGTCAGCACCTACTACTCCTTCGTCTGCTAATCGTGGCATCCAATCGTGAATTCGTTTTGGAAGTTCTGCTAAGACATCTCTCCAATCGCCAACATCATCAGTACTAACAGAGCCATCTGGATTTTCACGAGGACGACACACAAGATGTATTGAAGAAGCCAAGGTAGCTGAATTTTTTGCGCGCAACCTGGAAGCCATCTCTGTATCAATAGGCCAAGATGCCACGATAATTAAATTAGCATCAATTAATGCTTGAATTAAGGCTTCCCAACCAGATGTTGATTTATGCGCAAAAACTACAACTCCAATTCCTGTAGGTTTAAGGTATTCGCGCGCGCGGCAGAATGATTCTGTCATTTTTTGTTCAAAAAAAACCTTGTCCTTGTGTTTATATCTTTCAGGATCCCACCCTGCCATTTCGCATATCTCAACATCCTTTGGACTTAACTCGCCATTAAATAAGTCGGGGAATAATTTCCCAATAGTTCTACGTAGCCATACATAGAAGAAATCGGAAATGTCTGCATATGGAACTGCATTGTAGTATGGTGGATCAGTAATAAATGCATCAGCAGAATCGTCAGGAAGCAAATGCGTGTCCGCAGAGCATAATGAGACCTCACCTTGTTGTTTAATAGCCATGGCAATATCTTTTAGCGCTGCACCAATCCGCCAAACGGCAGACTGAGGAGATCCACCAGCCCCTGCAAGGGGATTAACTTCACCGTAGTCCATAATCATAGGCAAAGCCCATCTACCAAAAACATGTGCAGTGTTGGGAGTGCTAAGCTGCCATACACATAAGGTGGCATTTAAATCAGCCAAACGATCTATGACTAACCCAAGAACCGCAGCAAGTGCAATACCATACTCGGAATCATCAGCCATTTCTGTCAATATTGTTTTCCGTGCAATTCGTACATATGTGCTGAGTGCAAGAATTTGGCGCGCATTAAATAGGCTACCCCATGTGTTGTGGCCATAAAGCGGGGCATTAAATACGCCACTCATTGCAGGCAAATACTCATTTGGAAATAAACTGTAGCCATCCTCATGCCGTTGTTTACTATGTCTAAAGTCAATAAGTGCTTTTTTATATGCGTCAATCTGAAGATTACTTGGAATAGAATAATGGCGACCATCTTGACCTTGTATAACGCTGACAACACAATATAATCTTGCATCAAGGCCGCCACCTTGGCGTTTCATCAATTGTGCTTGGACACTTTTCGCCGGTGTAGTGAAACCAGTTACGGGACAAGTAACTGAATTTCGTGCAACAGTACCCTTGCCAACTTCACTTGGTGATTTTGGTTGAAAGATTTCAAGAATGGGGCGGCGTACTCTTAATTTTTTTCCGTTAGAATATTCAACATCCAATGACTCTGTTTGAACCACATCATTTTTAGTTCGCTTCCATCTTAATGCTACTAACGTTCCCTTTCTACTCAACCACATTGATCTGATGAGTGGTACTTCAATAGGTTCTTTATTAGTATCAGGCGCTTCGGAAAGTACTGTTCTTGCCCAAAGATAAGCTATTGGTATTTGCCCTGTCGATTCTATAGGGTAATACTTCCCAAGATCTTTTTTAGCTTCTTTATTAACTTCTTGTCCCCAATTTAAAATGCTTTGGTTTAATCTTTCTCCATATATAGGGGCATATTGAAGGATCACTTTGTTTATCAAAACTGAAAGTGGATTTGAATCACTAGCAAATACGTCAGCACCTATTCTTAAACCCTCAAGCGGTATAGCCCCTCCACCAGCAAAAGGATCTACAATTACAGGTTTAGAACCACGGACTCCACCTAATGAAATATGGGCAATTTTTGTTAGAGATTGGCTTGTTTCTATATATTCTTTTGTTCTAGAGTTGTCCCAATTTGCAAAGTCAGAAATGAAATCCAGAAGTGTTTGACGAAGAAAAATATTGTTTTTTAATTTCTTCGGATCTTTTTGTATCTGCATAAACCTATTTAAACTATCCGGGCTTGTCAGTAAATTTGTATGTTTTTTAGCCCATTCTAGCATAAGATTTTGCGCTCCTATTCGGAAGGCATCAGGGCATAATTCATCGACAGGATCTAGCCATAGGGACGCACAAAGAACCGCACGACATGCTGCAAGAGGACGTGCTGCTGGGTAAATGTGTAGCCTTGGGATATGCCCACAACGACTATCCTTTTCGTTCCGCGCATGTTCAGATATTCTTTTTATCGGCAGATCAACTTCTATCAGTCTTTTAGGATATTCCATTTATACTTCACCAGTATTTTTTAAAATGATTTCTGCTTTTACCTGATAATGTTCCACCTTCACTATCGGTATCCAGTTTAATCGTGCGGGGTCTTGAATAGTATGGACTTCAGGAGTGTTCGCACAATGGTATACTACATACAGCCAATAATCTTTCTTTAATCGTTCAGCGGTCTTGTATTCATTGGAAGTCAGTGCAATTTCACCAATACTAGAACGTCCCTTTACTTCAATAAAACGAACTTCAATAGCCGTCTGCGGGTCTTCGGAGTGAGGCTTGCGGGAAATAAGATCGAAGCCCCTGTTTTCTTCTTCAACGCTTATCACGTTCCAGCCTCGTGCTTCCTCGAATTCAATGACCTTTTGAATAGCGGCCTTTTCAACTTCATCATCCCGTATCATTGCGGCAATGTCGGGAGATTTACGCTCAGGATGAGGCAATACCCATGCACAGCCATGATGGTGAATATCTGTTATGGTGCAGTTCCGTTCCTGTTGAAGCTCTTCACGCCTGCTTTCAAGACGGCCATTTAACTCAAAAATACGATCTTCAGTTGTTTTTATATTTGCCGCAAGTGGCTGACTTGTGTCACCGTTCTGCTGCGCTTCTAGCAATTCTGCCATGCGGAGATTCTGACGGTTTAATAGTTCATTAAGGCTTATTTCCAGATGGCGAGAAATAGTTTCAGTCTCTTTTTCCCTCTGCAATCGCACTTCATCAAGCAGTGGATTTAATGCTTTCTGAATAAGAGTGTTTTCAACAATATCCCTCTGAGGGAGTTTGCTATCATCAGGGACGTCATTTGTTCCAGTTGCCAGCGATAAATCAAGAAAAATAGTGGGCTGGCGAATGCTCATTATCCCGTTCATGTCTGTCTGAACAACAAAAAGTTTTTGGTGAAGCACATTGCCCCTGCCGTCACGAATGGCAGCAGAAAATACATCTAATCTATAGGGTTCTTTCTGGTGCAAATCATAAAATACTGCACCCCGTCTTAAATCATGCTGCACCCGTTCAGAAATATCTTCACGAACACACTCAAAAAGAGGGTGTCCAGGGGTGACCCATTCAAAGGTCGGGTCTGTAGTCAGCAATTTTTTATCAAAAACTATTTGCTTATATTCCCTGCCGAGTTTGCCAAAACGAGGTTCAAGTTGTTCGCCAATCTGCCAAAGATTGCGTGGAATTCGGCCTACACGGTAAACATGTTTTTCTTTTGCAATCTCTTTTGGATGAACACCTGTATGAGGTGCAGCGCTGGTGAAAAAATCTTCAATTACTTCTGGAACAAGACGGCGTTCTTTAGCCTCTGCTGATTTTCCAACAATAGCAGAAAGGTTCAGCTCTCGCTTTGCAAGCCCTTCAAGGGTTGAGTTTGTAATTCTTTTAAAACGCTCTGTATCAATTTCATTTATTATACGATTTTTAATGACCTCTTCAGTTAGGTTGTGGGCGTACATATCCCGAACCATACGTTCAAGCATATTGGCAGGGAATACATCGCCAAGCACATTAAATATTTTTCCCGTGCGTTGGGGATCAAGATCATCTTCAATTTTCTTCATACGCTCAAACAGTTTTTGAAGCACCCTGCCTTCACGGGTGTTGGTGGTGACAAAGTTAAAAATAAGACAGTCCTTTTCTTGACCATAGCGGTGGATACGCCCCATACGCTGTTCGAGACGCATAGGATTCCAAGGAATATCATAGTTGATCATGAACCAGCAAAATTGAAGATTGATACCCTCTCCTGCTGCCTCGGTTGCGACAAGCAACTGACAGTCTTCACGGAATTCACGCTCAGCATAAATTCTTGTGCCTGGCGTATCCCTGTCTCCGATTTTCATACCACCATGAATCTGTGTAACGGCAAGTTTCCATTCACGTAGCTTTGTTACCAGAAAATCAAGTGTATCTTTATGCTCGGTAAAGATAAGCAGTTTCATTTTGGTATCATTAAAGATACCCTGGTCGGTAAGCACTTCTTTAAGTTTTATAAGCTTGGATTCTATCTCTCGCTGTTCAAGAACTTTTGCCTGTTCAATCAACTTGCCAAGTTGCAGGATTTCTTCTCGTAATGCAGCGGGATCAACCGAGGCAACAACATCCTCAAGTTGTGAAATAATTTCTTGCTGTTCTTCTTCAGGCAGGTCATCAAAATCTTCCGGCAATTTTTTGTTTATCTGCTCCTGACGGTAAGATTCTGGATCAGCAAGAATACGCTCACGTTTTTCCTTCATTCGCTCAAGACTGCGGCGGACAGCATAGATACTGGAAGCAAACCGGCGCTGAAGCATCGCCATTGTAAAACCAACCGCACGACCACGGGCTGAATCATCGGCTGATGCTTTAATGGACTGGTCTTCAACATATCTTGTAAGGGCGTCGTAAAAATCCCATTCTTCATCATCAATCTGAAACTCCGTGGTCTGCACACTGCGTTTGGTGAAAAGCATTTTACACTGACCGGTATCTGGGTCTGGAAATGTAACAAGCGCCTCTTTTATACGACGAAGGTAAAAGGGCGCTTCATGCAGTCGCATTGCTTCTTCAAGGCTCTTGATGTCGCCATAAACGTCTTTATCCAGAAGCTCAAGGAACAAACAGAAGTTTGCAGGATCGCCCTTATGCGGCGTGGCAGTCATTAAAAGATAGTGGTCAGTCATTTGAGAAAGAGATTCACCCAATTGATAGGCTAGTGTCTTTTTATCCGAACTATAAGCACTCATTTTGTGTGATTCATCAACAATAATTAAATCCCACTGGCTGCGAAGCAGACTGTCTTTTGCATCATCAATACGTGAAACCCAAGAGATTGAAGTTATGACCTGATTCATCTCCTGCCAAGGATTTGAACCGTAATTTGCACGAAGTATGTCACCTTTAATTATTGCAAACTGCTCACGGAATTTATCCTTCATTTCACGTTGCCACTGGAAAGAAAGATTGGCCGGAGTGACAATCAAAATACGTTTCACAAGTCCACGTATCTTTAACTCCTTAATAAGAAGCCCTGCCATTATCGTTTTGCCGGCACCTGGGTCGTCGGCTAGCAGGAAACGAATACGCGGAAGTTTCAGGAAGTAATCATAAACTGCTTCTAGCTGATGAGGAAGAGGATCAACTCTTGCAATGGAAAGAGAAAAGTATGGATCATATTCATAGGCAAGGCCAAGCCTTAAAGCTTCAATGCCAAGACGGAATTTTCCAGGATCACCATCAAAGGGTTCTTTCTCAGGCGTGGCTTCAAGTTTAGCTAACTGTTCGGCACTAAGGATTGGTTCATACACTTTCTGACTTTTAAGGCCTTTGCCGACAAGTTTAATCGAATCACCCATAGGAACAGACACAATAATCTGTACTGGTTCAGGGAATATTGGACCTCTGACAATTATGTTCGGCTTTAGTTGGTCAATTAACATCTAAAAAGTGCCATACTTGAATTGATATTGAGCACGTTTTTTTATCAGTTTATTAATTATTACTTTCAACTGTTCCAAGCAAAATTTTTCTGAAGAATAATACAGTATTACAGAAATATTGCAACCGCAAAAGACAGAAGGCTGAAGACTGAAGGCGAAAGACCTAAAAGCATTAATCAAAAATCAAACATCGCCTTGTTTCTCCGCACAAGCCCGCCCTTGACCACCGGCAATACCGCATCTTCATCCACTTCAGCTATCCCTTTTTTATTTCTTTTTTTTCTTTCTTCTTCCGCCTCCTTGATTGCCTTTGCATCTCCCACGGCACGCACGGCGGTTAAATACCAGCCCAATTCCCATTCCGAAAGTGTTGATACGGCGCCAAAAGCTTTAATTGCCTGCTGATAAATTAACTTGTGGCTTATCTGCGGTTCGCTTTTGTCCAGGCACATTGCCTTGAGTGTCAGGTATGGGCCTTGTCTGTGATCTTTTTTCATTGCCTGCTCTATGGATTCAATTGCTTCCTTATATTTGCTGCGATTATAAAAACTCAAGGCAAGGTTAAAAAGCGGCCCGCCCCAGGATGTTGTAGCCCGGTCTGCCTCGCGATAGAGCTTTTCTTCACGTTCATGGTCACCAAGCTCTCCATAATAGTTGCCCTGGAGGTTAAGTATTGTCACATCCGCGCGCCCGAGTTTATTCAGCGCAGACCTAAGCCAGTTAATGGCTCTTTCTTTCTGGTTCAATTCCGCGTAAGAACTAGCAAGTTGCACAAAATCGTCAACATCATCCGCTGTGCCTCCACCTTTTTGTCTCAACTCTTCTTCTTTTTCTTCAATAAAAAGGCGCGTAGAGCCGGGATTAACAACGTTGACCAGCGGGTTTTCCACATGATGTTCAAAAGCAACTTCCGGGTCATCTTTTAAGAAAGCGCGGCAATGGAACTGCTTACCCGCTGTCATGTTATATTCCATGATGATTTCCCTTCCCGCCTCGAGATATTCCGGGATATCCCAGATTTCGTGCAGGATTGTTTGTCTTGCGGTAGCGCCGACAATTTTAAAAAGAAGTTTATCGGTGAATATACTTGTCTGCGGATGAATCTCCAGCGCCACACGCGCCCATTCATTTTCCGCGGGAAAGGGCAATACCGTGCGCGCGGGAATAAGCGGATACAGAGCCTGGCCTCTAGTCATGAGTGCGAGGTCTTCCTGCACGACCGCACGGATAAGGTTTCTGTTTGTCAGCTTCTTATACAAGGCATTCCAGGCCGCGCCGCGGGCAACAGATAGCTGGATATCCATCGGGTCATCAAAATAGCCGACCGCGCTCTTCTGAAAATATTCTTCCACCGCGTCTCTTACCTGGGGAATGAGTGAACTGCCTCCAACCATCAAACAAAAATCAATATCTTCCGGCTTCCGGCCTGCCCTATCGAGCGCATCCTGCAACGGCGCAAAGACAGACTGCGTCAGGCGATAATCCGTCTGCCTGGCAAAAAGAAGATCCCTATCCAGAAACGGTTCGAGAATTTTCTCCCACTCGGCAGCGCTGAGCGTCGGCTCGGATAGATAAAATGAGTGTTTTCCCAAATAGATATCCACGCTCGAGCAGCGCGCCTTGACTTTTTCCTTATCGGCCTTGTCGTATTTGTGCAGTTTACGTAGGTGATTTATACCACGACACAGGGATTCTTTGAGCTTTTCCGCTGTGCCCAAAAGCTGTGGTTCCAGCCCGCGTTTCTTTTCCGCCCATGTAAGGTCAAGCGGCCCCATGCTGTTTTCCCTAAGCAGACGTGGAATAAGCACTTCGTGGACAATTGCCGTATCCAAATCGCCACCGCCCAGGCGATGGTAGCGGGAAACGGCAACCTGGCTCATCAGTACCTGTTTTGTTCTCTTATCAACAGTAATCTCCATAACTGCCACGTCGCAGGTGCCGCCGCCGAAATCAAAGACCACGCATTGTGTTGTTTTACCCGGTTCAAATGAATGCGGGGCTTTCCCGCTCATGATGTAATCAATCAGCGCCGCCGTCGGTTCATCAAGCAGATCATCGTCTTGCAATTTAAGTCCGGCGAACTTGCAGGCGAAGAGCGTGTCCCGGCGCTGGTTAAGCTGAAAGGAAGCAGGAACGGTTACGTTGATGGAAGCATTTTTGCCCTGGCCATTAATTGCCGATTCCTTTAGGTAGCGCAGCAAATGCCCGGCTATTTTCGCGGCGCTGCCGTAAGCTTCATCAGCGCGGTGATATGTTTTGCGTAAACCGATATCGTTTTTTGTTTCATAAAAGAGATCACGCTCCGGCATGAGGTTGGCATCCTGCGGCCTTGCCCGCAGTTTTTTTGCTCCCGCGCCTACAAGTTTATCTTCCACGCCGGCCAGAGCAATAACTGACGGCACCAGGGGGCTTTCCACAGCGCCTTCAGGCCAAAGAGACTGATTAATATTGACAACATCGCAGATGGGTTTTCCACCGGGCTGCCAGCTTGCCCGGGCAACACAGGAATTAGTTGTACCTAGATCAATGCCATAGGCGCAAACATTAGCACTGCGTCTCTTTGCTTCTACGTCCGCGGTGAATATTTTTACTTCGTTCATGACCAACTCCTGTTTGAAAAAGTGTTGCGTGTTATATTAGTGGAAATGACCGTGGCAAAGAAAAATAAACGCCGCAATATAAACACTGTCCGGCAAAAATCAGTGCAGGTGTTTTGTCTCGTCCTGCCCCTGCCTTGCCTCCCTGATTATTTCTTTGCATTCTTTTAACGCCACATTGAACTCATTATCCAGAGACGGATTATTTCTCAGAAGTTTTTCCAGATGATTTGCCGCGCGCACATCCTGGGCGTTGATCTTTGTGGCCGTTATATAATAGTCAACTGCCTCGCGCAGGCGGCCCTGTCCTTCCAGCGCGAGTCCCAAATTTTTATAAGCGTTTGCCCTGCTTTTATCTGTATTCAGCGCTACCCGGCAGTATTTCTCCGCTTCCTGATAACGCCCCAGCATGCATAAACAGTAACCAATATTATTGTTAATCCAGTAGAATCGCTCGTAGGTGCGATGACAAAAATTTGCCGCTTCCTGATAATAGGTTAGAGCCTGGTCATACTTGCTCAGCTGCTCCATTATCTGCCCCATGGCATATAGAGCCCAGACTTTGTCCTGCACGTAAGGAGTGCGTTCCAGTAGTGCTTTCAAGCAAAAGAGGGCTTCGCCGACGCGCCCCTTCTTCGTATAAGTGACAGACGGATCATAAAAACCTTCCATCAGGTCATCAGCCCGCTCGGCATATCGCAGAATCTGGTTTTTCCTGTCAGGGGATATATCAAAAATACTTTCGGGCAATGTTTGCTGAGGTACACGTATATTTAAAGCGTCAATAATAATATCTGCCATTGTGTCAACATCGATCGGCAGTTCCAGATAGCGAAACACACCCATATTCATAACTATCTCTTCGATTTTAGGAGTGCCGTAAGCTGTCATCAAAACGACAGGTATAGTTGGATAGTTTCTACTCATATATGCCAGCAGTTCAAAACCATCCATTACCGGCATGCTTAAGTCGGTAATAACCAGGTTAATGGGGTGCAGCTTTAAAACCTTGACAGCTTCCTTGCCGTTGATAGCCGTGAGGATCTGAAAGTATTTGCGATAGCTGCTCAATCCATCAGAAAGTGAATCCAAAAACGGTTCTTCGTCATCAACGAGCAATACCGTTGGTCTTGTTTCTGTTTTCATAAAACACCTTTTCCCTTTTATATTGATTTAATAAATTTTCTCTGTTATTTCAATGGCAGAGCGACAAACGTATGTCGCATTATTTTTCGGTGTTTCCTTTTTTATTAACTGCTTAATATTACAGCAATATTGGAGGTAAAATCATGCGCCGCGAGAAAAAAACACACTCAAAACTCATCCGCGTAACACAGATTTTGAGGATTTTTATAGAAAAAGAACAAATATTAAGCAGCTGGCTGGCCAAAGAATTCCGCACCACGCCGCGGACAATTCAGCGGGATTTAGCACTTTTGAAAGAAGCGGGTTTCCCTCTGCATGAAGCGCAAAAAGGCGTTTATCAATTAAACAAAAATCTGGTAAAAAATCTGGAGGTTTTTGACGATACGGAACTGGCGCTGGTAGTGGCTCTGAAGAATGTTATGAGGCAGTTGGGCCAGCCCTTTCAGAAAGCGGCAAACGGTATACTGGAAAAGCTTTATGAAAATGTTTCTTCCATGCCTGTTTTCGTCAAAATCGACGAGGCTATTCCTCTGGACAGTTCTTTTTTAAACCGCATGGTAAAAGCAATCCGCGAAAAAAGACAGTTGAGTTTTCATTATACTAAAAAGAAAGGATCGCACTCTGTTGTGCTCGAACCTTACCGCGTTGTTTATTTCGAGGGATTTTGGTATTTAATCGGCAATGAACCTTCCACAGGCCTGCTCAAACGTTACGCTCTGGATAAAATAAAAGATCTTCAGTTATTAAAAACAGGATTTCAGGTTTTTCCGGAAAATTTGGACGAGGCGCTAAACCAAAGCGCAAATATCTGGTTCGAAGGTGAAATGAATCTGGAGGTTACGGTTTTAATCGACAGCAAAGTCAGCGATTATTTCAAACGCCGCAAAATGTATCCGACACAAAAAATCAAAGAGGAAAGAAAAGACGGCTCACTGGTTGCAAGCTTCAAAGTGGGGCACTACGAGGCTATCCGTGACATTCTAAAATCGTGGATCCCCCATATTATTATTCTTTCACCGGCAAAAATCCGCGACAGCCTGCTTGGCGACGCGAAAGAATGGATGAAAAAGCAGAAAAAACAAGCATTGGAAGCATGAAATTGAGATTAAACTATTATAGATTTATAGGCGATCATCCATCTTAGTATTTCTTATTCTCCATGGATTTATAGAGAATATTCGCTCAATCAATAAAATATCTTCAAACTCGCTACGAAATATTCATAATAAAGGTTTATATATCTTATCCTCATGCCCGTGATGCTAAATTCGTTTACGTGATAATATTTTTTACTTTCTATTTGAGTGTCTGAATCGGGCGCACCCGTCTCGTGTGGACTTCGATGCGCCGATCCATAATATATTTATATTTGCTGTCGGCTACTTTCATCGGATGATCTATTCTTTTCTTTTACGAGGCAAAGAGATCCCTAGGCAAATTCTTTGCTTTTTGACAGCACGCGTTTTTCTGCCGGAAAGAATTAATTTTTCAATCCGCCGCTTATCGCCGCAAGCAAATTATTTATGCCTCCTATGAACGGTTCAGGGGTAAAAACCGTCTTAAATTCAGGAGGCGATTTATAAGCAGCTTGTAGCAGGCTCAATGGCGCCATTTTCTGAATAAACCTTGCTTTATTCTGCATTTGCTTTGTTACATTCCCCCTTTCATTGGCGAACTGGTCTTCTGGGAAGTCATTTGCGGCGTGTCTTTCCATGGCAAGGTCCGCATCCGGTTTTCCCGTCCAAACCCGGCAACCAATTTTTTCAAGTCTGGAACCGGGGCTTCAGTGGCGTGTCCGATTACTTTGCGGGGCCACCTCTTACGAATCCGGTTATTAACAGACCATCAAGTGACTCGACATGTCCGCTAGCCCCGAGGCCAGTCAACGGTGTGTTCGCACGCGCGTGGCGAGGCCGCAGTCTGGTGTGTTCGGTTAGTTCCGATGTCGAGCAATACGGGCCTCCGCTTGTGCACAAGCGGAGAAATCCGTTTTCCTTGTGAGAGATTATAACACAGGTTTTTCAAAATTTTTGATATAGTGCAAAATATTATTTTCACAACTATCCAAATCTCGCCAAACCTAGCCTAATAATTTTTCACTTTATGAAAAAAATACTTGACAATGTTTTTTATAGAAAAATTTTTATAAACTTTTTTCCGTTCATCATTGGAATGTTCGTTTCAGATGTCTGACCCCTAAAATAATATTTGCGTCAAATAAAATTGTTTACCCCTTACACATCATAAATTATTTGGTGAAGGGCTGAGTGTCATTTTTTAGAGATCGAGTCTCTTTGGCCAAATAAACGCGTTACTCACAGATTGTGCATTTTTTTCAAACAATGATCAGTTGAAAAAAACAAAAATTCAAAAAATCGCGTGCACGATATCATCACCCGGGGGGAGGAGTCCCACGTCTCCGGTTTTCTTTTTTTGAGGATTCCACTTTCAGAAGCATCTGGCTGTCATAATTTTTTACATCACTTGGACAATCTGCAATCATTAGCATGTTGTCTAGTAAGATTTATTGTGGTGATTATTAACTTTTACGTTTTTTGTTTTTGAAAACTTATTAACTAATGCATAAAAGTTAATGAAGCTAAAAAGTATTATATATTAATAATATCAATCATTTAACATCGTCTGATGTATTTTTCTTAAAATAATTGTTGCAAACTCATTATATATTAGCAATAAAATAACTAAAAGTTAAGATTAATAGCGGGGACAAAAGGTTTTGCGTAAAGGACAAAATTACAATCACCCGGTGCTAGGCCAAAAAATCAAAGTTGAACCTCTTAAATCGATGAAAGATATTTCTTCCATCAAAAAACTTCTCGCAGATCGACCACGAGATTTAGCTATGTTCACAATAGGCATCAACACAAACTTGAGAGCATCCGATCTGCTTTCGTTAAAAGTCAAACAGGTTCGTGGCCTCAAACCAATGGAAGAAATTTCTCTTACGGAAAAGAAGACTAAGAAAGACCGGCGAATTAACCTGAATAAAACCTGTATCGATGCCATAAACCAGCTACTTGCTACGAGAAATTATCGTGACAACGATTATCTTTTCCATGGCCAACGCGGGCAAATGACTGTCCCTTATTTGAATTATTTGGTAAAAAAATGGTGCGCTGATATTAATTTGCGGGGCAACTATGGGAGTCATACTCTACGCAAGACTTGGGGTTATATCCAGCGGACACATTTTGGTCACTCCTTGCCAGAACTCATGGAAGTTTACGGACACGCCACACAAAAGCAAACTTTGGCTTACTTGTGTATTCAGCCGGAAGAAATTAAAAAAATCTACGCCAATGAAATCTGAAAATAATATTCATTTACGCAAGCAGCAGCTTTCATTAAACTTCTCGTTAGCAGCCCATGGCCCCCGCAATTCTGGATAAAAACCGTTGAATGAATGTTGTATGGAAATGAATATTGTCGTGAATATATAAACTACTAGGATCCGGAATGAATAAAAACTTTTAATAATTAGCCTACCCATCATCATTTTATTCATTCCGACAGGTTTTCCAGGTTTTCCCCTGTTCTTAATTGATTTATTATTCACTCTATACTATATCTATACTAGTCTAAACCGCACGCGCACGCGCGATGGAAAGGAAATGTGTTTTATAATGTATATTAATAGAGCTAAAAAAACCTGTAAAACATGTCATGTAATTAATATTATTAAAATAACAAGCGAAAAAAAACCTGTCGGAAACCTGTCGGAAAACAAAAAAACTTGTCTGAAGTCTCTAAAACCTGTCTTTTTGCAGTCATGAACAATAAAAAAACGGGGTGCGGGATGCGTAAAGACTATTTTTTATAGAAAGAATTGGACAACCACAAATCAAAAGAAAAAGCACACCTTAAAAACGAAATATTTCATCGCCATCTAGGAATTTTGTTAAGCCATATCATAATCAAAGGTCAAATTTAGCAGCAATAAATACTTCGATAATTCTTTTCTTTTATTTCTGAAAATATTTAATTTTCAATTCCTTTTACTTGTTTTAGATGATTAAAATACTTGGCAACATTTCTTTCTTCTCATTTTGTTTTATTTGAATCGCTCATTTTTTTGTATACAGGTGGAATTGAATTTTCCTCATCGATATGTTGTCTTACTAAACACCAAAATTTTGATTTGAAAATTCTTTCTCTTGCCCCAATTTCTCTTATTGTCCTATTCAGCAATGGGTGCCCAAGTGCCCAGTGATTTTTAATTTCTTCTTTTCTTATTTTTTTAATTTCATTTCTTGCTTCCATACCTTTAACATGCCAAATAAATGTCAATATGGGTTTTTCTTTTTTTGATGCGAGATAAGATAACCAAAGAAAAAGCCCTCCATGACTCATGTATAAATTAGGATTACAAACATCATCATATTTTTTAAACGGATCATTTGTTTTACCGATGTAACATATTTCCAATGTAAACGGATCCTTAAGTTGATAAACAAAATAATTAAGAGTATTTTTTTTATGATCTCTAAAATACTCTTGCTCTGAAACATTGATTTCAATTTTCAAGGTGTCTTCGTTTATCATTTTTATACAAAGAAGAGCCAATCCAAAACAATTATAAATAC
>Ga0209719_1001025_pt1 | contig 37377 bp, 35 predicted proteins | sample AD_JPNAS2_MetaG_FD_184421 | JGI IMG/M metagenome (GOLD analysis project Ga0209719, IMG submission 184421) | Active sludge microbial communities of municipal wastewater-treating anaerobic digesters from Japan - AD_JPNAS2_MetaG (SPAdes) (version 2) | ecosystem: Engineered > Bioreactor > Anaerobic...
CTAAATATCTTCATATATAATTTTTCTTTACAGCATCTTCTATCTTTTTCATTGTCATTTTGGTAACTTATATTGTAAAATTTTTATCAATTTTACTTTTTTGTTACCGAATTACTAAACCTATACACGACCCCTGTGCAAGTTCTTTAATATTAAAAATTGTAATATTAATTCATAAACTCTCAATATCAGATCTCATACTTTTAACTTTTTTTAATTCATCAAGAGTAAGTCTAGATAATAGTTGCATCATCCAATTAGTATCAATTTGAAATCAAAATTCTTTGATATAATCATATATGTCTGTAATTTTTTTATAAATCTCTGCTCTTTTGTCAGAGGCGAAAGTTGGCATGAGTTTTAAAAAATGAGGATTATCTGCTATTATATCAGAAAGTTTAACAAAATTCAAGGTAAGCACCCCTTCTAATGGCATAGCTTTTATAGTACTATCTATACCTGTAATAGCCTTTCTAAACTTCAATAAGCCCTTTGCTTTTTCTGCTATTTCTAAGACATTCTCTAGCGTAGGTTTAATTTTAAAGAAAGCAACTGTATCACTTATTTCTGCTACTTTCTTTATTGCATCTGCTTTCTGGGCTAATTCTGAAATATTGTCTAATGTTACATTTACATCTAGCTTTTTAAGATCAGCCTCTATTTCTGCTACTTTCTTTATTGCGTCTGCTTTCTGGGCTAATTCTGAAATATTGAATTCAGTTTCTGCTACATCAATATCTACTAACTTCATCAAATCACTTTTAATTTCTCATATTTTTATAAGCTCAACTTTTGTTACTCACTTTAATTGAGTAATATTTCAAATATTTATTTCAAAAAGATTTTGTTCAATTAGGCTCTTATTTTCAAATATGAAGTCAATATCATTCTTAGTTAGTACAGATAATCTTGGTAAGCTATTGTTTGTAACTTCTCATAATATTTTTTGCAATTTAGGAAAGGTTTCTTTTAAATTTTTTATTCCTTCTAAAGTCAACTGTTGTGAAAAAAAATCTAAATCTCACATATAAAATTTTAAGTTAAACATTTTTTCCAATCACTGCAATTCATACGCTATTATATCAAGATTTTGAATATCTTTTGTTGCACCATATTCCTTTAACATTTCTTTTGTTTGTTCAATTCTTTCAAAAAAATCTTTTGAATTTTCAAGTTGAGCCCTAGTAAAAGAGTTTGCTAATACTCAAGCAATACTTTTTTGTGCATTTTGTTCAACCTGTAAAATATTTTCTTTATTGTTAAAAGATCAATCATCCAATGTGCTTTCCAATTTTCCCAATTCATTTTTATCATCTACTATATTGCTATCATTTATATTTCCCATTTATTAAAAGACTATTCTAATAAAAATATTTAAAATGATTATACTCTTGACCCTATAATTTATCAAATTTTGATGACTTTAATTTTAGCTTTAGTTTGACTTTTTTGTTTTTGTATGAATGAACATTTTAAAAACTATAACTATATCCCATTTTTTAAAAAAGCATAGCACTCAAACAAAAAAGGTGCTACATTTTCTTGCATTTTGATTTTTTTTTATTATAATAGCACTGAAGTCGTTTGAGTGATATTTTCAAAAGCAGACAATAACTGAGTTTACTTTTATATCACAAATATAAGCGAAAAATTTTAATTATTAATTTTATAAAAAATGGGAAAAGTAATTTGAATCGATCTAGGAACAACCAACTCTTGTGTTGCCTATATGCTTGGAGATAAGTCAGAAGTAATAGCAAATAGCGAATGAGCTAGAACTACATCCTCTATTGTTTACATCAAGGGAGATGAATTGTTGGTTGGAGACCTAGCAAAAAGAAAGGCTATATTGGAGCCAAAAAATGTAATTTTTGAGACCAAAAGATTTATTGGTAGAAAATTTAAGGAAGTAAAAGATGAGGTAAAAGACATGCCCTATGATATGAGAGAATGATCTGACGGTGGAATAATTATCACCGTTGATAAAAAAGATTACAAACCAGAACAACTAGCTGGTTTTATATTGAAAAAAATCAAAGAAGATGCAGAAAAATTTTTGTGAGAACCTGTAACTCAAGCTGTTATCACTGTCCCTGCATATTTTAATGATTCTCAGAGAAATGCTACCAAAGCTGCTGGAGAAATCGCTGGTCTAAAAGTTGAAAGAATCATCAACGAGCCAACTGCAGCATCATTAGCTTATGGAGAATGAAAAAATAAAAACGAAAAAATTGTGGTTTTTGATCTTTGAGGGTGAACTTTTGATGTGACGATTTTGGAAATTGGATCAGAAGGTACTTTCCAAGTTTTATCTACATCCGGAGATACTCAACTTGGAGGAAAGGATTTTGATCAAAAAATAATCAATTATTTGATAGATGCTTTCAAAACCAAAGAAGGAATTGACTTAAGATGAGATGCCATGGCCATGCAAAGGTTAAAAGATGAAGCAGAAAAAGCTAAAATGCAACTTTCCCAAGTAGAAAGAGTAGATATTATGATTCCATTTATCTGTACTGATGATAAATGACAACCTAAAAACTTAGCAGAATCTCTTACTAGAGCCCAATTCGAAAACTTATCAAAAGATCTATTGGATAGATGTAAGCAACCTGTAATTCAAGCACTAAAAGATAGTAAACTAGATAAGTCTGATATCAACGAAATTATTTTAGTTGGAGGATCTACTAGAATGCCTTCAATTAAAAAAATCGTAAAAGATATATTTGATAAAGAAGCAAAATCTACTATCAATCCAGATGAATCTGTAGCTCAAGGAGCTGCTATTCAATGAGGAATTATCCAAGGAGATGTGACTGACATTCTTCTTTTGGATGTGACTCCTCTATCACTTGCTGTAGAAGTTGAATGATGATTGGCGCATGTTTTGATAGAAAGAAATACTACCATACCTGCAAAAAAATCAAACATTTACACTACCGCAACAGATAACCAATCAGCGGTTACTGTCCATGTTACACAATGAGAAAGACAATTTGCAAAAGATAACAAATCTCTCTGACAATTTAATTTGGAAGGGATTCCACCAATGAGAAGAGGTCAACCTCAAATAGAAGTTACATTTGATATTGATGCAAACGGAATCTTAAAAGTAAGTGCTGAAGAGAAATCTACTGGTAAAAAACAAGATGTTACAATTCAAGGAGCCACAAATCTATCTGATGCAGAAATAGAAAAAGCAAAAGAAGATGCAGAAAAATTTGCTGAAGATGATAGAAAAAGGAGAGAAATAGTAGAATCCAAAAACAAACTGGAACAGTTGACCTATCAAATGGAAAATCTTTTGGAAGAAAATAAGGACAAACTGCCAGAGGAAGCAAAAGAAGAAATAAATAAACTGATAAATGCTAGTAAAGAATTAAAAAATAAAGAAGATGTAACAAAAGAAGAGATAGATAAAGAAATAGAAAAAAATCAAAAAGAATTTCAAGAACTTTATCAAAAATATCAAGCTGAAATCCAAAATACAGGGAAAGAGGAAGTAGAAGCTACTGGTAAAGATAAAAAAAATGATGATGAAAAAGATGAAGCACCAGTAGATTGAGAAGTAATAGATGCTGACTAAAACCCAACACTTGAATATTCCTAATATTCAATAAATATAAAATCCCTCCTAACTTAAGGAGGGATTTTTCATTTCAAGCGAAATCTAAATCCATTGGCCTTTTAATGCCTCTTCTTTTGCAGGCGCGAATTCGAATTCGCGCCTACATTATTTCATCATTTCATCACTTTATCGCGAACACCGTAAGCATTCATCACTTTATCATGAACAAAGTCCGTATTTAAAAACTAGGTGGTAACCACCATAAATTGCAGCCCCGCAGAATTGCGGGGCTACAACATTATTATATTGTTTTACATTTCATCATTTCATCATTTCATCATTTCATCATTTTAACATTTTATCATTTTATCACTTTATCACGAACGAAGTTCGTCAAGTAGTACTACTTCTTTCTATATACAAGTTCCAACAACATCTTAATTAATGGGACATTGAAAACTAGCGTAATAGCGACTGTTATCATCAGCATAAACCCAAATCATTTGAAAATATTCGATCCAAGCATAAATAGAAATAAAGCTATAATTCCAGTAGAAATATTCCCGTCTCTGATCGCTGGTCGACTTCTGGTATAAGCAACATCTATAGAAGAACTTTGAGTTTTTCATCTTGCTTCTTCCTCTTTTTGTCTTTCATATATTAGAATATTTGCATCTATAGCCATTCAAATAGATAGTATTACTGCTGCTATTCAAGATAAAGATAGCGCATAATCTATAAATTTAATTATGAAGGCAGTAATTATTAGGAAGTATACGAGAACTCAAAGAGTTATCATGGCTTTTTTGAATCAGTAATTTATATGCATATATATATACATTGCTAATATTCAAACTAAAGTAGCCAACAAAGCTCCCTGTAATGCTCTAGCACCCAAAGTAGGAGCGATTTTTTCTTCTTGCATCAATATTAATGGAGCTGGTAATGCTCAATCATTTAGAGAATCTACAAGTTCTTTTGCACTATCCATAGTGAAATTTCAATCTATTTGAGCGGTTCCTCCACATATTTTGGATTGAATTGTGGGAGAAGTTAACATCTCTCATCCAATAAATATAGCCATTTGTTTACTTAAATTTTCTGCAGTAATATCACAAAATATTTCTTTTCATTTATCATCAAAATTTATCACAACAACTGGTAATCAAATTTGAGATTGGCTTGTATTTGCAAATTTGAAATAAGCTCCATTTAAAATATCTCACTTGCTTGTTTGAGCTGTTTTCCAAGTTTCTCTATCTTGTACAAATACTATTTCCATATCGAAAAGAAGTTTGGATTTCATTTTTTCTTCAAAATGATTCTTATTTACATTTTTTATAAGTAATTGTGAAAATAGGGTTTCATTGGGTTCTTTTGTGTCAATCAAATATACAACATAATCTGATGCAATTTGTGAGTATGTTTTTATATCTCATACAATACTAGGATCAAAGTTTGGTATCATTGATTTTAGTTCCAATTCCGAAACTCGTCCATCCACCACCAATTCTCATCAATCAAATTTATCTTTGGTTTTTATGTTTGCTTCAACATTTTTTATAGTATTTTCTCTTTCTTTATTTAATTGTTCTAAATCAGATGACTCTACTCCAATCAAGGGACTGTTAGTGGCAATTTGGATTATCTTCACATTGTATGCTGGTTGATTTTCTGCTACTGGTCAAATATTGTATACTAAATCATTTCATACAAAATCATAGGTATCTTTTGTTAGATCATTTGATTTTTCGATTTGTTGTTCGTATGTATACTCAAGCTGATTTGAAATATCTACTATATCTTCCAATGATATATTTTCTCTAGTGAGCTCTTTTACATCATTTATACGATAAAAGGTGTAACCATATAACTCATCACTATGTATTTTCCCACTAAAATCTTGATATTCTACAACATCAAATAAATCGGTAATAATATCCGAAATTTCTCATTTGGGTAAACTCAAAAACCTTGGATTGTTTTTGAAAAGTTTTGGTAATTGACTTAGAGTAACACCTGTCACATTACTGTAGAATATGTTTTGAGATCCTCTGGATTCTGCGAACTTATTAATCTGTCAATTGGATAATTCAATATCTTTTTTTAGATTTTGAACTAATTCTTTTCTTTGAGCTTTTTCTGCTTCAGTTACCTCTCATTCTTTTGGTAACCTAAACTCCAATTCTACAGTTTTTCCAATAATTTCTTTGGCCTGATCCAAATCTGCTACTCATCAAATCTCCACTATGATGTATGGATTATTGTCCATATTTTGAACATAAGCTTTGTAATCACTTACTCCCAAAGCGGAAATTCTATTGTCGATATTTTTTAATATAATTTTTTCGATAGTAGATTTGATGGATGCCAATTCTGCTCCTTTATAAATTTCTTCATATTTATCATAAGAAATTTTGAAAACAAGTTTTGTTCATCAGCTCACATCCAATCATTTTCTAAAATGAGAAATTCAATTTGTGGTGAAAATGAAATTTCTTTTTGCTGTTTCTGGATTGAAATATCTACCCACAAAAAAAATAAATATTAATCCAAGAACCATAAGAGCTGTGAATATAGTCCTCTTGTCGTTTAATTTTCGCTTCATCTGAGAATTTAAAAAAAATTAAAAAAATATGTGAAATATTGAACAATACCATATTTTTTTAGCATAAAATTGCAAGATTAAAAAAACAGATTCGAGATCCGTTTCTAAATAATGTTACTGACTTTTTTGTACAACTTTTCTGTGCATCAACCGTCTTTTTTAAGTTGTAGTTTTAGAGCTACACCATACTATTTTTTGGAAAGGTGATATAGAGATTGGTTGAGCTAAATTACTAATCAATGTATGTAAATCTAAATTAAAAATGATTTTCTATGATATTTTCGATAATATTTTTCATTTTTTCTTTAAGTTTTTCTTCTTTAAGTCATCAATTTTCATCCACTAATTCGGTCGCCTTGATTATAAGATCTTTATTTTTTTTAGGTTTGTGAAAATGTTTATCAGAGGCTTTGTTGTCTAATTGTATATAGATATTACCACCATCTGCATATGTATATTGGGAGCCCTTATCAATAAGAACCTCCTGGTTTGTAAAAAGGTCAAAGTATTTTGCAATTTTTCCTTCTCTGAACACCTTGTCTGTTGCTTCAGGGAAAATATCAGTCTTTTTAAATTTTTTTCCTCTAATTGTTTTTGCAATATTTAAAGCTGTTAAATTTTCTTTAAGAGTATTTGTGATTTTAGGTAAGAGAGATTTTTCTCGAAGTAAATCATCAAATGTCCCATCCTTATCTAAAAGTTCATTAAGTGGAATTTTTGTTGATGCTTTTCCTATGTTGAAAACCAAACCATCATAAATCTCATCAATATATACATAACCTCCTGCTGAACTACTTTCTCGATCATAAGTAATTTTTAAATCGTATCGTTCCCCATAAATTTGAATTTTGGGATTTTTAGTTTCTATCCTATTTTTAACAAATTCAGCATAATACTTACCCTCAACAGGCTCAGGATAGATTTCCACACCACCTGTATCTACTTTTTTAACTGCATAATTGCTACTATATGGATCTATACGGACATATCAATCAGCCACTTCATAATCACCAGTATCTTCGTTATATACAATTCATTCAGGTAGAGAACCTGCATCTTTTAGTGTATTTAAATTTTGTATTGTCGTATAGTTACTAGTGTTCTCAGCTGTTTCTATCCAATTTTTTAATCAACTTAATGTTCTTTTTGTTTGATGTCAAAATATTTCATCCTGGACAACCTCCTTAGCTAATAAATCTACCTTATTTTGAGTATACATTGTCGCTGTCCTGTATGCTATAAGCTCAGCAAGTTTTTGCACTAAATATGCAAGATCATTATTGTAGGGATTCTCTATAATGTCTTTTATCCGACTAGGTGTATCAGAAAGTCATTCTTTAATTTTTAATTTCCATCACTCTCACTTTTCTACATATTTATCAAATGTAGTAGCAATCTCAGATAAAGAAAATTCATTAAACCCTCAATCTTCTCAAGCTACTTTAATTTTTGTTTCTTGCAAAGCTGTTTGCATTTCTGTCATATCATCTATGTCTCAGTCTTTATCAAAACTTTCTAAGTTCAAATTACTGATTAAATTGCGTTCCACATCGGTTAATTCGTGATCTATTTCTAATTGTTCTATTGGCATTTTTTTAATGTTTAAGTAATAAAAAACTATTTTATTAGTGAGTTAAATTTAAAATCATTGCATAAATAGCATCCAAAGCATTTTCTTGGATATCATCTCTATTTTTGTAATGATTTTTTAAATCGCTGAAAAATAGTGATCTTTTGGCAAGGATTTCTAAAATTTCTTTGACTTTTCCAAGCTTTGTAATGTAACTTAACTTGGAAAATTCTCTTATAAGTTTCTTGGGATTAGACATTATTTACATATAAATATATAAAAAAATCTTTATCGTAGCTTAATTATAAACAAAAAAAGTCCTTTTGTCAAAAACTCGAGGACTTTTTCTTTATTTAAACTTTACATTTTGTGAAAAAATGTTGTGCAACACAAGATGGTTATTTTTTTTCTTTAACTTCCACATCAACATCCGTCTTTTCATCAGCTTTTTTCTCTTCTTTTTTTGGCATAGTAGCCAGAGAATCTAAATCCACTCCAGAAACTTTTTCAATTTTTTTCTCTACTTTATCCAAAAAACCAGTAACTCCTCAAACAATTTTGTCCACGGGATTTCAGATGTTTTTCACTCCTCAAACAATTTTATCCACAGGATTTCAGATGTTTTTTGCTTTTTCTTGAACTTTTGAAGTAAATTTATTAAATCATTTCATCAAACCTCACAATCATTTTTTTTCAGAAGCTTGATTTTCATTTAAATTTTGATCCTTTGCTTTTGGATCTGGATTTTGTTTTGTCATTTTTTTGTTTTGTAAAAGGATAAAAGATTTGTATACAATACAAGTATAATTGTTTTTTGAAAAAATGCAAATTTTACATCCCCCACTATCCAAGTGCAAGCTTCGCCCTGCAATACTCAGGTCTACGGACAGGATTTTGGGGATTCAGACTCCACTAGGTAGGAACTTTTCCCCAAAAAAAGTTCTTCCCTTTGCCCGATAAATTGGGATTCGGGAAGTTGAACACGAAGCTAGTTGGAAGTACACAAAGAGTTCTTCCCTTGTGAAGCGAAGTCCGCTTCCGATAGATCTCGAACAAAGTGAGATCCCGATATATCGGGTCACTTTGTTCGAAGGGGAGCTATAACTTTTAAACTTTATAAACTTACTATCATGAATTTACTGAAATACAACTGAGGTTGAGAAAGAATAGATACACGACTAAGCTGACAATTCCCGTATTCGAGAAATTTTTTTCATCACATTATTAGTAGATGAGGGATTAGGGTTTGATGAAAAGTAGTAAAAAAATCCTATAAACTAAAAAATAATGATGAAATTTTTATTGATGATCTGAAAAGATATCTTTCTCCTATTATTTTGGAAGAAGCACCAAAAATCCAAATTCCAATAATTTTGGAGAAAGAAGATTATATGGTCATAAACAAGCCAAAATGAGTTTTATCTCATCCAAATAGTGTTTGGGAAGCCAATTATCCATCTGTTGTATGATTTCTGTACCATAATTTCAAAAAGCTACCAAGTATTGGAAATTTTATTAGGGCTGGACTTATTCATAGATTGGACAAGGATACTGACGGACTAATGATTATCGCAAAAACCGAAAAATGACTTGCTCATTTCAAATCTCTTTTTCAAGAAAAAAGTGAAATTGCAAGCTCTTTTGATGAAAATATTTGGAATGATAGCGAAGATTTTGATGAGATTGATGGAATTGATGAAAACAAAATTCCAATTAAAAAATTTTATAAAGCAAAATCTATTATTACTGTTTTGGGAGATGAGTTTCTCAAAAAAATAGAAAAACAACTGCCCCATTATATTCAAGAAACTGTTTATGCAAAAGTACCAAATCCAAATCCCAAAATGTGAATTACAAAAATACTGGATTATAAAAAAGAGTGAGATATGGTAGAATTAAATTTAGAAATTTTGACTGGGAGAACTCATCAAATCCGTTACCATTTATCAAATCATGGATTACCAATTGCTTGAGACTATTTATACGGAACTGAAGAAAATTTTCCTATGCAACTTACTGCTTATAGATTAGAATTCACAGATCCAGAGGGAGAAAAGGTACACATAAGTTTGTAAAGTTATCCTACCACCTACCACCCGGGTGCAAAATAAGCAACACCAACCGCAGAAAGTTGAAAGTTGAAAGTTGCAAGTTGCAAGTTATAAAGTTATTAATACTTTATAAACTTTCTAACTTTATGAACTTTCTAACTTTATGAACTTTCAACTTTCTATTGAAAAGTGTGCAAATTTTGGTATATTCAAAAAAAGTATATGTTTTTTATATATTAAATTAACTATAATGTTATTCGATTTCATAGCATTTATCAATGAACTTAGAGATAATAACGAAAAAAAGGAAACCATAGAAAAATATGAAAAATTAGTTGGACCAATTGAGGGTGGAGTAAAAGATCAAGTTTGGTTTGTTGAATATTTAACGAATTTCAAACCTACAAAGTATCTTGTTCCAGAAGAATTGGAAAAAGACTTTGATCGAGATTTATTACAGCAACTAGTGTTAGGATCTTTTTCTAGCGATTATGAATTAAAAGTAGAAAAAGATAAACAATCTGAATTATACATAGCCGTAAAAAGCTGAGATCAAAGTGTAGTAAAAAAGGTTTCTGAATTATGGTCTTTCCAAATTCAAAGATTGTATGAAATCTATATAGAAGAACAAATAAATTTACAGGTTTTGAAAGCTGAAGATGAAAATGAAAAAAATGCAATAGAACAAGAAAGACTTATGAGACAAAAAAGGCGACAAGCTGTTTTGGACACTATGGGTATCAAGGAGGAAGCGGAAAAAGCAAAAGTTGAACAATCAAAGAGCTTGGATGAATTAATGTGAAAATTATAAAACCAAATAGTTGAAATATAATATATAAAAAACCTCAAGTAATTGAGGGTTTTTTATATAAATAATTATATTATTACACACTTTTAATAATTTTTTTAACTACTCAAATAATTTTGCTTTCATCATATTTTGATAATTCTACCTTGTCAAAAAATCTATTCACAGATTCTAGATAAAATTTATTTTCTTCTTTTATTATTTTTTTTAATTTTGGAAGTTCGTTGTGTACTATAAACACGAAGTCATTTGGATCGTAGTTTGCTTGTTGACGAATTAGGACTAGATCCCCATCTTGAATTTTTGGCTCCATACTATTTCATTTTGCTCTAACAAAAAAGCAATTTTGGACATCACTAGTACCAATAAAAGCAAGTGTCACAGGGATTTTTTCTTGGGAATAGTCATCTATTACAGCCTTTCATTTATTTCCACATTGAGCAAAACCAAAAACTGGAATTTGTATAATATCGTCAAATTTACTTTGAACACTTTCTCTGACAAGTCTGTATCAACTATTGTCTTTGACAAAATATCATTTTAAAACTAATTGATTTAATTTGTTTAGAACTGTTTGTGGATGATTAACTCAAATAGCTGATGCTATTTCTCTAAGAGTAAGTCACTCTTCTGATGTGTTTTTTTTGAAAAAAGCAATCAAAGCTCTTTGCACATCATCTAATAATTCACGCTTTCTAGCCATTGTTGTTTGATTAGAGGATAAAAAAGTAATTTGCAAATTTATAAAGTTACAAAGTTGCAAAACAAATTCTTCCCTCGGGGGAAGTTGGGTCCCCGCAGTATTGCGGGGTAGATGGGGGTTGTAGTTGGGATAAAACCCCCACCTAGCTCCACGAACAACCTCCCCAAGGGGAGGAATTTAATCCTCGAACTTTATAAACTCTATAATCGTTTTCCGATTTCAGTATAAAAATTTCTTTGACAAAGTCAAACCTTTTTTGACAAAATCAAGTGATTTTTTGACGATTTTAGATTTACCAGTCTTTACCTAATGAAAAAAGTCTTGATTTTTTGTTTTTTTTGATTAAATATTTAGTCGAACAAACATCTACGAAGCCACTCTGTCAAACAAACAGACAATGGAATGCTCTTTTACATCTATATATTATACGAAAATGAATTTGAAATTTGAAAAATTATTAGTACGACAAAAAGCAAAAGAAATTGTTTTAAACATCCAGAAGAAATTAAAACCAGATGATGACTGGTGATTTAAATCACAAGTCCAAAGAGCTTCTATATCAGTGATGGATTATATATCACAATGATATGAAAAACGATATGACGATGCAAAGATTAAATTATATCTAATAGCAACTTCATATAACAATAAAGTATTAAATATGATAAGTTTATGAAAAGATTTGTGATATATGGCTCCTGAAGTGGCAAACAATATTTTGGAGGAGTGTATAAATTTAAATAAGATGATTTATAGTCTTGTGTCCAAAATCAAAAAAAGAAATGAGGTTGAACAAACTAAGTAAGTCAAAAGTTATAAAGCTGAAAGTTGCAAGTTTATAAAGTTACAAATTATAAAGTTATTAATACTTTATAAACTTTATGAACTTTACGAACTTTACAAACTTTATAAACTTAATAAACTAAATTAAAGCATTCGTGGCTTTGATGTTTGTGGGAAATAATAGGTTAAATGTTGAAAAAAATGTTTTAATCGTAACGAATATAAAATGGCAAAGAACAATGAAAACTTGAAAGAGGCTTTCAAGAATATTGAAAAGCAATTTGGTAAAGGAGCTATTATGAGAATGTGAGACAATTCAAATGTTTGATTTGTAAATACTATCCATAGTGGTAGTTATGTTTTGGATCTAATATTATGATGATGATATCCAGAATGAAGAATTGTAGAAATTTACTGACCAGAAGCGAGTTGAAAAACTACTGTTGCTTTACATGCTATAGCTGAAGTACAAAAAAGAGGAGAAGTAGCTGCATTTATAGATGCTGAACATGCTTTAGATCCTCATTATGCCAAAAAACTTGGTGTAGATATAGATAATTTATTATTATCTCAGCCTGATCACTGAGAACAAGCATTACAAATAGCAGAAGAATTAGCAAAAACTTGATCTGTAAAGATGATTGTTATAGATTCTGTAGCTGCTTTGGTTCCAAGAGCAGAAGTGGAATGAGATATGGGGGATAGTTATATGTGATTACAAGCTAGAATGATGTCGCAGTGACTTAGAAAATTGACAGGAGTTTTAGCAAAAACAGGGACTATTTGTATATTTATAAACCAAATAAGAATGAAAATAGGGATAATGTTTGGTAATCCTGAAACCACTTCTGGGTGAAATGCTTTAAAGTTTTTTGCTACTCAAAGAATAGAAATTAGAAAATGAGATAAGTTAGAGGAAAATAAAGAACAAATATGATATTTTGCTAAAATCAAAACAGCCAAAAATAAAATATTTGCACCTTTCAAAACCGCAGAAATCCCAGTAAAACGATGAGTTGGTTATGATCATATCTTTGATATAATAGAGGCTGGGATTATACTAAAATTGATAACAAGGTCGTGAGCTTTCTATTCCCTTGGAGATAAAAAAGTACAATGAAAAGAAAAATTAGTGGAATTGTTGAATGAAGATAAAAAAATATTGGAAAACTTGGAAAAAGATATACAAAAAAATATTAAAGATATGAGAACATGAAAAAAGGTTTTGGACGATGATGTTTTAGATGATATTACTGAAATTGTAGAAAATCTAGAATAAAATAAAAATATATAATAAAAAGTCTTCGTCGTAATAATACGGAGACTTTTTTTTAATTATATTTTATCTTTTTCATCCAAAGATTGACTTGCAGTTCTTTTCATGTTTTCAGAAAGATTTTCGTTATTTTTTACAAAGAGGAGAAACTCAGAATGTTCTTTTTTATTTTTTACTCTTTTTAATACTAATTTTTCAGCTTTTTTTCTAACATTCTGTGAAATATAGTCAGTATAAATTATTTTCACTAATTGCTGAAACTCACGAACACTTTGTTGATTATTAAACCTTTCTGTGGTTTGGTAAAAAGGTTTCGTATGTTGTTTAATATAGTTCAATGCTGCCTTATCTATATTCTCCTCAACTCTATGCTTTTCTTGTTCATTAAGATAGGGATGAGGTAATAATACATCATGAAGATACCAATACTGACCGTACTTTACTTCATGATCAATGATTTGTTTAATTGCATATCTTGCAATCATATTAGCAAAATTATCTTCATATGCTTCATAGATCTTATCTAAGTCCCAAATGTGTTTTACTTTCTTCGCTACTTTTTTTGCTTCACTATGTTTCTCACTATTTTGTATATCATGTAAAAGATTTTTTGATAATTTGTTTTTTAAAGAACTTTTTTTGTTCTGGCCCTCAAAATATTCCGATGAAGAAATCGGAGTTTCTGTTGATATAATGTTCATTAGTATATATTTAATATATAAAAATCAGAATTTTTTATTTTACTTCTATATCCAAATATCAAATCTTTTTATTATCCAACTCTATTATTAATGTTGTTTTTCATACTTTATTTCCAGTTATTTCTACTTTGGCTTTTCATTTCGTGATTAGTTGTAATGAGTTGATATTTATAGATACATTATCGTTGTTCATAACAAAAACAAAAGGAATGTTTAACACTCAATTAAAGTAATTTCAAACTCTATCCAAGCTTTTTCATTTTTTGAATACTTCAATATCTAAGGTAACAGTTTCGCCTAAATTAAGAGATCTCTTTTTAAGTTCTGATTTCATTTCCACATCCCATAAACGAGAGAAATGTTCTGCCAAGTCCCTTAATCATGTAAAATCTAGGTCTATTAACAAAGGCTCCTGTTCCAACTTAATACTTTCTGATTCGTTTGAATTATTGTGTTTTGTAGGATTCGGCTTGTTGTTTAGCTTTTCATTATTTATGGATGGAGAACCATGATTTCAATCATTATCTGAGGAAGTATTATTTGAAGGACTGGTATTTGATGAATTGCTTGTATTATTTCTCCCTAAAGACTCATTTCCAGTTGATGGAGTTCAAGATACTCAAGAATTTTGATTTTTATTTCACTCATTATTTTCTGTAGAATTTTGCTCCTCTACCGGCTTATTTTCTATAGGAGGTACATAAGTGGAACCTGCCTCAAATATCCTTATTGGATCGTATTGATATGTCATCAATTCGTTTCTACACAATCAATTTTGAATAATATAATAATGTCATTTATTTAGATCAGGACAATTTGTGTAGGCATAGGCTGGTCTACCAAAATTATCTTTTGTTAATTCAAAATGGACATGATATCCTCACAACTCTCCTGAGGCATTTCAAGTATTACCCACTGTTCATATTTTTTGTCATCTGGTAACTTTATCTCAAGCTTTCACATTAATTGTATCCATATGAGCATAAACAGCATACACTATTTCTCATTTATAAATATACTTGATTCTGACTAAATTTCCATAAGCTGAATTTCGTCAAGCAAAAAAAACTTCTCCATCTCATATAGAATATAATGGAGTACCACGCGCTGTAGCGATATCTACTCATCCATGAGCTCAAATTTTTTGGTTCCAAGAATCAGAATAAGAAGCAGCTCGTAAAATTGTATAAATATCTCTATAAAGTTTTACATCTTGATATGCTGAATAATTTGCTCCATGAATTATTGGAAGATTGATTTTACACGAATTTGGCATATCATTTCGATATCATGTTCTACATTCTAGTGTAGAAACTTGTTTTAAGGGATATCCGAAGGAAGTATTATTTGGTAGGTTTGAAGTTCCAGCCATCATCAACCCAGTAAATCACAAAACACAAACTAAAAGTAATTCTCATAAATAAATGAATTCTTGATTTATTTGTCTTATTCTTGAATATATTCTATGTGATGTTTTGTGCTTGTATATATGTTTTTCCATTATAATTTATGAAGATTTTAAAATATTAACAACACTATTATAATGGAAAAATCAAATTTGTCAAATTTTTGATAACTTTTTATTAAAATGACAAATGTTTTCAAAAGTAAACTGGGTTTTTTATGTATAAGTATGTATATAAATAAAAATAAGTTGAAGTTTTATAAAATTAAAATATACACATTATGTTTTAGAAAAAAATCAAAATGAAAAAAATTTTATTCGTTTTAGATTATTATCTACCACATAAATGAGGTGTAGAAAATGTATTTGAAAATATATTTTTGAGATTAGAAAAAAAATGATATAAAATAGTCGTTTTGACTAGCCATTATGATAAAAAATTAAAAAAATATGAAAATGTAAATTGAGTAGAAATTTATAGAACATGAAAGTCTAGACTATCCTTTATGTGCTCTGCTATAAAATTATGAAAACAAATTTTAAGGAATAATAATATTGATGTAATTCACGCAAGTACATATTGAGGAGCAATTCCTGCAAGTATTTTATGAAAAACATTTAATAAAAGGCTTGTTTTGACAGTGCATGAAGTGTTTGGTAATTTGTGGTTTAAATATAAATGACTTATTGCTGGAGCAATTTATAGATTATTTGAATGGATAATATTTAGATTTAAATTTGATGTTTTTCATTGTGTTTCCCAAAACACAGCAAATGAAGTAAAAAAATATTATTGAATAAAAGATGGTAAAATAAAAGTAATTTATAATGGACTGGATACAGAATTTTGGAATCCAAGAAATGTTTCGAGTAAAGAAATCTTTGAATGGAGAAAAAAACATCAACGGAATGATAATTTTATTTTTTTATATTTTTGACATGCTGGGAAATCGAAAGGAATAGATTATTTGATACAAGCATTGCCAGAAATATTGAAATTGGAAAATGTAATGATGGTTTTTAACATTATCGACTCCAGAAGGACAAAAAAAATTTTGGAAGAATTAAAAAAACTTGATGCAAACAATTTACAGATATTTAATGGATTTAGTAAAAAGGATTTGAGAAAATTGGTAGCTTCCGCTGATTGTGTAATAGCTCCATCAATCTCTGAATGATTTGGTAGTGTCCATAGTGAGGCTGTAGCTATGGGGAAAGTGCTTATTACTACAAAAACTAGTGCAATTCCGGAGGTAGTTTATGGTAAAGTAAAATTTATAAAACCGGCAGATAAGGAATGAATTATTTTGGCTTGTAAAGATGTAATTGAGTGAAAATTTGAAAACATTCCTGAAAAAAAATTTAGTCGAGATAATTCTGTGGAAAAAATTGAAAAGCTGTATTAATCGTAAGAATAAAATTTGTAAAGTTAAAATTGCTGAAAACTTATCAAATTAGTCAAATAACTTGATGAACCTTATAAACCTTTAAACTTTTTACTAAGAAGTATCTAAATACTCATATTTTGCGAAGAAATATCTTTTCACCATATTTTGGATCAAATTTCATCAAAAATTTTTGTGTCTCAAGTTGTATAAAAATCTACTTTTCAGTTTTTTTTTAACTTAGACTCAATCTCTGGATGTTTTGCAAGATAATCAATAAATTTGATTGCTGAGTTTTGAGAAGGATCTATTATTTTTCATGAAAAAAGTTGGGAAAAATAATCTTTGTAAACGGAGAAATGAGTACATCCTAAAACTAATGCTTGTAAGTTGTGGGGGAACATTGCTAGGTATCTATCTATTTCTGTAAGAATTTCTTGTTCTTTTGCTCAAAGCTCTACCATATCTACTAATTTTGGAGCCATTACAAAATGAAAATCTGGTTTCTGTTTTCATCAAAATCTATAATATAAATCATTGTATATGTCTGATGTGATTGTGGCTTGAGTAGCCAATATTCATATAGATAATCAAATATTTTCGGATAACAATATTTCTTCTACTCAAGGAACGGTAATTGATAATGTTTTTTTGTCTGGATATAATGTCTGTCGTTTTCTAATAGAATGAGCAGCTGCTGTATTACAAGCTATAATAACTATTTCTGCTCAATTATCAAAAAACCGATTAAGTGCATTAAATGTAATTTTTTGTATTTCTTCTCAAGATTTTTTTCAAAAAGGACAATTTTTATTATCTGCCAAAAACATATAATCATATTGTGGATATAACTTATGAAAGTATTTCATAGTTTGTAATCAACCAAATCCACTATCAAAAAATCATATTTTCCCCATTATTTTTTTAAAAAAATAAAAAAATCAGAAACTAATATATAGTTAATTGATTCTTTTGCAATAAAAGTTTTTTTTATTATAGTATATGTATGTCAGTTCATAAAGTTGAAAGTTATAAAGTTGAAAGTTAATGAATACTTTATATTAAGAACTTTATGAACTTTGCAAACCTGTCTGCCCCGCAGGACTGCGGGGCAGGCTTTATGAACTTTATAAACTGTTTAACCTCTTACCTTAACCATGTTTGTAGTTTTTGGAAAATGAAAAGTTGGAAGTAGTTTAAAAAAATTATTGGACAAATTAAGTTTGGAGAACTTTATCATGGATGATCAAGATCGAAATGATGAAATTTTATCAAAATCAGAAAAAATAATCGTATCTCCTTGAATAAAACAAAACCATAAACTATATTTGAAATATAAAAACAAAATTTTTTCTGAATTAAATTTCTTATGAGATGTGGTAAAAAATTTGGGATTAAGCGATAGTTTAGAAATAATTTGAGTAACATGAACTAATTGAAAATCCACATCAGTACACATAATTTACAACCTATTTAAATGAATTTTTGAAAAATTACATATAAAAATAAATATTTATTTGGCTTGAAACTTTTGAACTCCCCTATCCGAAACCCTATATGAAATTATTTCTTGAAAAAATGAAAACAAAAATCTAATCATTTTGGAAACATCATCTTTTATGTTGTACAATTTAAATAATTTTAATTTTGATTACAGTATAATCACAAATTTATGAGTAGATCACTTGGATTGGCATAAGGATTTGCAAGAATATTTTGATAGTAAATTTAACATTGTAGACTTTACCAAAAACTATGCTATAATGGATAAAGATAATATTAATCTTTATAAAAAAAATAGGACTACAAAAGCAGAGATAGAAGAATTCCAACAAGATTTTGATTTGAATAAAACCAACTTTTTATGAAAACATAACGAATGAAATTGGAATGCAAGTTTGAAAATAATAAAAAAATATTTTGAAAAAAACAATTTGAAATGGAATGAAGAAATTTTTTGGGAAGTGGCTAAAAATATTGAACCACTAGATCATAGAATTAAAATGGTGAAAGAGTTTTGATGAATTAAAATTTACGATGACTGAATATGTACATCTTCACAAGCATTAAATGTTGCCCTAAATAGTTTTAACGAAAAAATAACATTAATAGCGGGAGGTTATGATAAATGAGATGATTACACTTGGCTCGCGAATGAATTGGAAAAAAAAGTTTGATTTGCGTGTTTGATATGACAAACTGCTAAAAAATTTGAAGTAATTTTGAAAGAAAAAAATATTGACTATCAAATATTTGAAAGCTTGAGAGAGGCTGTTCACTATGCGATTAGTAAAGCAAAAAATCTTTGAATTAAAAATATTTTATTTTCTCCATGATCGGCAAGTTTCGATATGTTTGAAAATGTTTATGATAGATGTGATCAATTTTTAAAAATAATTGATATTTTGTAAAAATGCTCTTGAAATTTGTTTTGTGTTTTGTGTATATTCAAATGTTAAACTTAAAAAAAATGTGAGTAATTTTTAAAGGAAGAAAGTAAATAAAATTGTAAAATACTGTTTAGCTTTTGTAAAAGCTAAAAAGGTCGGGACATAAGAAATATATTTTAAAAAAATTATTAGAAATAAGAATAAAATTTGTTTGTTATTGGATATGAAATTTTTATACTGTGAATTAGGAGTTTGTAAAGTTCTTAAAGTTTGTAAAGTATTAATTAACTTGCAACTTTATAACTTGCAACTTTCAACTTATCACTTGTAACTTTATAAACTCACTATTTTTAACTTTTAACCGAGATCAAAGTGTTAATAGACATTGTAAATTCATACGACAAAGAGAAGAAAGAATTTCTTTTGGGGATTTGGGAGGATGTGATATTACATCTAGCAAAACAAATAGACCCAAAAAAGATTTTCACATTTTTACAAAAAGCGGGGATAATCAGTATTGATGAAAAAGAGCAAAAAGTATATGTATGACTAGCAAATGAATTTGCTATGAGTCAGGTGAAAAAGTTTTTGGGGAAACAAATAAAAGAGACAATAAAGGAAATTTACAACTCTCAATTTGACACGGAATTCGTAATTTATACTCCGTTTTCAAACGATAATGAATTGACTGCTGACTTGAAAAAACTTTTACAATTAAAGGAAAACAAAAAGGAACACACTATAGAACCAAAAATAAAAAACAAATTGTATGAATTTTTCGGGATATTATTTGATCCGATTTATAATTTTGAAAATTTTGTAGTGTGAGCAAATAATAATTTTGCTTTTTCTGCTGCGAAAGCAGTTTCTGAAAATCCTTGAACAGCATACAATCCTTTATTCTTATATGGTAATGTGGGACTAGGAAAAACTCACTTAATGCAAGCAATCGGAAATAAAATTATGCAAGACGATCCAGAAAAAAATGTAATATATTTACCAACAAGTAAGTTGATTGATGAAATTGTGGAGTCTTTGAAAAAAAATAAATTGAATACCCTTTTGTCTAAATTCAATAGTATAGATGTTTTACTTTTGGACGATGTTCAATTCTTATCTGGGAAAGACAAAACACAAGAAATATTCCACAATATATTCAATGATTTTCATATGAACAAGAAACAAGTAATAATTAGTGGAGATCGCCCCCCAAAAGAACTAATAAATATTGAACCAAGACTAAAAAGTAGATTTGGATTGGGACTTGTAGCAGATATAAAAGCTCCTGACTACGAAACTAGGGTTGCCATATTACAATCAAAATTAGAACAAAAATGAGAAGAAATAGATTATAATTTTTTGGAAAAGATAGCAAAATATGTAGTTTGAAATGTGAGAGAATTAGAATGAGCCTTGAATATTTTGATTACTAGAAAAAAACTTATGTGAAACTCTTTGAGCGAACAAGATGTCACAATTGCATTGGAAACTTTATGATATGGACAACAAGAAACTATAGATATGAGCAATATAAGTGAATGAAATAAAAAAAGTGAAAAGAATTTTTCCAACATTGTAGAAATGGTGGCTCAATACTACAATGTTTCAGTAGCAGATCTAAAATCTGACAGTAGAAAACAAGAAATCACAGTAGCAAGACAAATGCTTATGTATTTGGCTAAAACACATTTTGGATGGACACTAGAAAGAATAGGTGATTATTTTGGTGGGAAAAACCATACGAGCGTGATTTATGCTACAAACAATATAGAAAAAAAGATCAAATTTGATAAAGATTTAGCACATGACTACAATGTTTTTGTAGAATGGTTGGAAGGATAAGGGAGTTGGAAAGCCTGCCTGTAGTAAAGTTTGAAAGTTTGTAAAGTTAAAATTTACTTTTTATACAAATATTATGTTTCTTTTCAAAAAAAACTCTTTAACACTTAATGAGATTAAAGAAAAACCCTTTAAGTTAGAAAAGGATTTACAAGAAATTGCTGAAAATAATTTAGAAAAAGTTTTTGGATTAGAATTTGTTTGTAGTGAATTTGCTGTTTGAGAGTTTAGAATAGATACACTTGCTTATGATCCAGAAAATAAGTCTTTTGTAATTATAGAATACAAAAGAGATAGGAGTTTTTCGATAGTAGATCAATGATATTCTTATCTTGCACTACTTCTCAACAATAAAGCAGAATTTGTTTTAAAATATAATGAAGAATTTAAATCTCCTATTCAAAAAAGTGATATAAATTGGGAATCATCAAAAGTTATTTTTGTTGCTAATGGTTTTACTTCTTATCAAAAAAATGCTATCAATTTTAAAGATTTGCCTATAGAATTATGGGAAAGTAGGCAATTTGAAAATGAAATAATTTTATTCAATCAAGTTAAAGCTAGTAAAACAAGCGAATCTATAAAAACAATCAGTAAATGAGATAAAACCTTTTCTAAAATAACAGAAGAAATAAAAACATATACTATAGAAGATCATTTTAAGGAATGATGGAATGAAAGTAAGGAAATATACGAAAATTTTAAAAATAAAGTTTTAGAATTAGACTCAAGAATAGAAGAAGATCCTAAGAAATGGTATATTGCTTATAAGGTAGGCAACAAAGTTCTTATTGAATTATATGTTTATAAGTCAAAATTAAACATAGATTTTATGAAAATTGAACCAAAAGATTTAAAGGATCCTGAAAAAAAAGTATTTTACAAAAAAAATAGTATAAAACATTTTAAAAGACACATATCTACTTTTTCTATTAATAATGAAGACGACATAGATTATTGAATAATGTTAATAAAACAAGTTTTGAAAAAATTCTTTTTATAAAATATAATTAAATCAAAATGTCACAAAACTTAGAGGAAAGAGTACTAAAAATAGAACAAAGAAATCAAAAAGTAGAGCTAGACAAAGCATGGGAAACCAGCTGGACTAGAAGATTTTTGATTGCAATAATGACTTACATTACCATAGTTTTGTTCTTTTTGGTCGCCAAGTTACCAAAACCTTTTATAAATTCCATAGTACCAACAGTTGGGTTTGTATTATCTACTCTATCACTCCCCTATTTTAAGAAATTGTGGATAAAAAAAAGAAAGAAATAACTACAATTTATTAAAGGATTAAGAATAGTTTATATCAAAACTTTTATACTATAAAATTTAGAAAAAATGAAAAAAATTACTTTATTTATTTTGATTGGATTTAGTGTTGTTTTACTTGGATGTAAGAATCAAGGGATTGTTAATGAAGATTGGAATTTAATAGACAATAATGAGGAAGAATTAGTATCAGATGAATTAGAAATTTTGGAAGATTATGAAAATATAGAAGAAAATAACGATAGTACAGAAATTATTGAAGAGAAAGTAGAGGAAGTAGTAGAAGAACAAGTAGAAAAACAGGTGGAAGATGTAAAGGTTTCTAATACTCAAGCTTCAAAAACCAATACAGTAAAAGAAGATAATTTAGCTAAATGTTTGACTTCTAAATGAATAAAATTGTACGGTATGGCAGGATGTCCATATTGTAAAGCTCAAATAGAACTATTTGGAGATGATTTTCAATATATAAATTATATCAATTGTTCTGAAGATCCTAATGTGTGTGTAGAAAAATGAATTTCCGGAGTACCTGCTTGGGAGTTTATTGATGGAAGTATAAAATCTGGTCTACATAGCTTAGAAGACCTAGCTGATTTAGTAGGATGTAATTTATAAGTTAAAACCTACTTTATCATAAATATCTTTGATTTTTTTCTCAGAAATTTCGTTTACATATTTAGCATTTTTTGCTAACAAATCTTTTACTTCTTGATCAGAAATTTTATTGTATTTTTCTTGTATTGGACGCAAAAAATCCATCATTTTTTCAAACAAATATTCTTTTGCATATTTATAACTTAATCATCATGCTAGGTATTTCGCCCTAAGTTCTTTATCTTCTGTTTCTGTGAGAAATAGTTTACAAAGATTGTAAACATTACATTCATCTGGATTTTTTGACTCCTCTACTGTCTGTGAGCCTGTCGGAATCTGTTTTATTTTTTTTAGAATAGTGGCTTCATCATCTAGCAATCCGATATAGTTGTTGTAAGACTTTGACATTTTACTGCGACCATCTGTTCAAATTATAAGTCACAATTCTGGATTGATTTTTGCTTCTGGTAAAACAAAAGTTTCTCCAAATGTATTATTAAATTTTTGAGCAATATCTCTAGCGTATTCTACATGTTGTTTTTGATCTTTTCACACTGGGACCAAATCTGCATCATATAATAAAATATCTGCTGCCATCAATATAGGATAACAAAAAACTCAAACTCAAATTTCTTTTGCTTTTCATTTATTTAGAGCATCTTTGTATGAATGCATTCTTTCCATAAATCACATATGAGTAATACAAGTCAAAATCCGATTTAATTGGGCATGACCAGGAATATCTGCAGGATTGTAAATTACAAATTGTTTTGTATCGGCTCCACAAGCTAAATAAAGCTTGATTGCCATCATTGAATTATTTTTCATTTCCTCTTGATTATGAATTTGTGTAAATCCATGCATGTTTGCAAGAAATAAAAAAAATTCTGAATCTGGGTTTGCCTTGGCTAAATCTATCATCTGTTTGATAGAGCCAAAATAATTTCAAAGATGTAATTGTGATCAAGTCGGCTTTAATCAAGTAAGAAATCTCATTTGGAGGGTAATTGTTGAAATAAAATTTATTGACTAATAACTGATTTTATAAGTCAAAGAAATAATGGATGTGGTTTGTTGATCCTAGATTTGAACTCTGGATGAGCTTGTGTTGCTACATAATATTTGTGATTTGGGAATTCAATAAATTCTACAATTAGTGCATCAGGAGAAGTTCAAGATACTACAAGTCATTTTTGTTGTAATATATCATGATACTTTGGATTGACTGCAAACCTATGCCTATATCTTTCTACAACCAAATTTTTTGATAAATCAATTTGATTAAACTCTTTGTATAAATTTCGGACCTTTGTATCTGGTTTTAAAACTGCATCATAAGATCATAAGCGCATAGTTCATCATCTATTTTCAATATCTTTTTGAGACGGCATAATATCTATAACATTATTTTTTCAATCTGGCTTGAACTCACTAGAATTTGCATCAACAATATTACAAATATTTCTTGCAAATGCTATTGTGGCTATTTGAAGTCCAAGACATAATCATAAAAATGGAACATTTTTTTCTCTACAAAAATTAGCTATATTTATCATTCATTCTATCCCTCTATCGCCAAATCAACACGGGATCACAACTGCCAAAATATTCTTTTGATTTATTAGATTTCTAAAACTATCACTCCAAAAGTCTGACTCATAATTTTCTGAATCTACTCGTTCTATTTTTATTTTTGTATCATAGAAAGCTCCAGCATGTTTTAAAGATTCTAACACACTAAGGTAAGAATCATCTAATTGAGTATATTTTCCAACAAGGGCTATCGTAATTTCTCTTTGAGGATTGAGTAGTTTATTTACGGTAGCTTCCCAAGATGACATATCTGCTTTTTTTTTCTCTCCAAACATTCTTTCAATAATATATTTATCCAATCATTGCTCTTGAAAAGAAAGTGGTACTTGATAAATATTTTGATCAATTGTTTCTATGATACAATCCTCTTCTAAATCACAAAAAAGGGATAATTTTTTTTTGATTCCATTTTCTAACGGTACTGGACTCCTACAAATTAGAACATTTGCTTGAATACCGAGCTCTCTAAGTTTGATAATAGAATGCTGAATAGCTTTTGTCTTCATTTCTCATGAAGTGGATATTGTAATAATAGGGGCTACATGGACAAATAAAACATTTTCTTTTCATAAATCATGCCTAAGTTGTCTCATAGCTTCTATAAAATGTGGTCATTCTATGTCTCAAACTGTTCATCATATTTCAATAATAGCTACATCATTTCATTCTACTAATTTATAAACTCTATCTTTTATTTCATCGATAACATGTGGGATCACCTGTACTGTTTTTCATAAATAATCTCATCTCCTTTCCTTTTGCATCACAGAGTAATATATCTGTCAGGTGGTCATACTGCTATCTCTTGTTAATTCTTCATTTATAAACCTCTCATAGTGTCACAAATCTAAGTCTGTTTCGAATCAGTCAGTGGTTACAAAAACTTCTCCGTGTTCATATGGAGACATAGTCCCAGCATCTATTTGTAAATATGGATCCATTTTTGCCATAGTCACTTTGTATCCAGCAGATTTTAAAATTCTACCGATAGAAGCTGCTGTAATTCATTTTCCTAATCCTGAAATAACTCCTCAAGTAACGAATATTAGTTTCATTGTGAGTAAGTAAAATTTATAAACTATTAAAACGAGAGCGTGTAAGGATAATAAATAAATTTTTAATTTGATTACATTTTTCTTTTTACTCTTTTATAATTTTTTTGCAAGTAGTTTAATAAAAAACTTTAAAATTTGTATTGAAATGAAAGCTATCTTAAATATACATTATTTAGTGATTTTTGATTTATCTTATTTTTTGTTGTAAAATGTTAAACAAAAAACGGCTAAAATTATTAACATTGGGGATTATTCTCTTGTGATCTGTACTTTTTGTTTTTGCAGAAACTGGAAAACAGGAAAATATTGAAGAAGAGAAATTGGCACAAATTATGATAGATACTGGGACCAATACTATTTACATAAGCTGATATGTAAGTACTTGAACCACTTCTTGAGTTATTGATACTTGAAAAATAGAAGAGCCTCCAGTTTTAATAAATAATGAACCAAAGGACTTAGAAACAGAATTTTCTGAAGCTTTGGCTTGGATGTATGCAAACTGATTAACAAAGTATGATAATAAAGAAGACTATAGAATGTTTGATTTAGTTTCTCGTGAAGAAGCTGGTAAAATTATATGACAAGCATATGTTGCTTTGGGATATCCAGATATAGAAAAAAATTCTAGTTGTGATTTCTGAGATGCAAGTAAATTTAATCCAAGCTTAGCACCACATATTGCTAATGTTTGTAAACGATGATTATTTAAATGATCCAATTGAAATTATATGCCTCTCAATAATTTAACAAAAGCGGAGGCTATGGCGGTACTTTTGAGAATGTTTGAATGAAAGATGTCTTATGAGTTACAAATTCCTTGGCGAGAACAATATTATACTAAATGAAAACTTATAGGATTAACCAATATTGAAGATATAAATAAGTTTGATAAGGGATTGGAAAGATATGAAATAGCTTTGATGGTACATAGACTAAGAAGTATAGTAACAAATCCTCAGTTGAAAACTATGGCACTAAATTTATTATGACAAGTACTTACTCCAAATACTGTAGGAATAATGGATGGCTGAACCGTTATAGCAAATCTCGATACTTTGGTTTGAGGAATAGATCCTTACAAAGATCCAGAACTTTTGGAAGCAATTTATCGGATGTACGACAATGCTCTAACAATTCATAAAAATCCAAATGATTACAGGCCATTTGATACATTAAATAAAGTAGCAGCGGCAAAAATTTTTGATAAATTTTCAACTATGCTTAGCTTGTCTGGTAGTGAGGCTTTTTTACCTAATCAATGTGAATTTACAGACATAGGGGATTTAAGTAATGAAGACCAGCAATATATAGTAAATGTTTGTAAAAAATGAATTATGAAATGAAATAATAAAAAGTTTGTCCCTGATAGCAAATTAAATAAATCACATTTTGTGGTTTCTCTAGTTAGGATGTTTCAATGAAAATACCTAGATGAAAATGTGAGTCCTTGGTGGCAAAACTATTTCAATGAAGCAAAGGAGCTTGGGATAGTTGTTCCTAGTGATGCTATCACTTTTGATACTCCTATTAGTAGATATGAGGTGGCTTTATTCTTGTACAAATTCAACATAAAATATAAGATGTTGAGTAATTTGAACAATGACAGGATAGCAAATGAAATAATTAGTACAGTAGAAGGATCTATTAGTACGGGAATAAATGGTAAATTAAAATCAAATGTATATTTGGACTCAAATTTACTAAAAAGGTGATCATTTGACCTATGATATATAGAAACTTTGGGAACTAGATATAAAATAGTTAAATCTTCTGAATCCACATATTTTGCTGACAATTTTGTGTGGTATGGGAATGTATTTGATTTAGCAAGTGATGAAGAGCTGGGAACAATTAATTTTGTAGTAAGTAATTGATGATATGTAATAGAAGCAACGATAAGATTTGATGGATGAGATACCTATAAAATACTGCCGATTCAATGAACTAGTGCATATTATTTATTACAAGTATTATAATTTAAATAAAAAATATTGGAAATTTTAGATACTAACACGGTCCTTGTGAAGGTAAAAACGATAAATATAGATTCTGTGGTCCAAGACAATCAAGAAAATCTTAGACCTGATAGTTTTGATAGTTTTATATGACAGGAACATATAAAAAAAATTTTACAAACTGCTATAAATAGTGCAAAAAAAAGAAAAGGAAGTATGGGACATATTTTGTTTTGTGGACCTAGTGGGTTTGGAAAAACTACTATGGCTCATATCATTGCAAAGCAAAGTGGTGTAAATATGAAAGTAGTGACAGGTTATGCTATCAACAAACCTGCTGAAATAGTAAGTATTTTAAACAGTTTGGAAGAATGAGATATTCTATTTATCGATGAAATTCACAGACTCAAGCCAAATGTAGAAGAAGTTTTGTATATTGCTATGGAAGATTTTGTGATAGATATGGTAATGCCAGAATGAGGAAGTGTAAGAATACCTTTGAATAAATTTACTTTAATATGAGCTACCACCAAATGAGAATGACTTTCCAAACCGATCAAAAATAGGTTTGTTTACGATTTTCATTTTATGGACTACAATGACGAGGAAAAGAAAATTATTATAGATAAATATTTAAAAAAATATTGAGTAGCAACAAACCAAGCAGTAATTGAAAAAATTTACAGTAAAGTGGATTCTGTGCCTAGAGAAATACACAATTTATGTATAAAAATAAGGGATTTTTTTGTAACCGAATGAAAAAACGAAAAAGAATTCACTCAAGATTTACGAAAAAGGTTTTTGATTCATAGTAAGATAGATGATGGCTGAATGTCTCCTATTCATCAAAAATATCTAAATATTTTAAAGAGAAACGACAGACCTATGGGTATAAAATCCATTGCTATACAATTGTGAATGAATGAAAAAGCCGTAGAAGAGGACATAGAACCCTTATTGATAAAATTATGAAAGATAGAGAAAACAATTGGATGAAGAATCCTCGTGAGTTAAAAGTTATAAAGTTGCATTCTCCTACCACGGGCTGTTCGCGGAGCTATCCAATTGCACCCGGGTGGTAGGATAAGGGGGGTAGGCAAGAACTTTACAAACTCTAAGAACTCAATTAAGCTTTAGCTTTTAATTCTTTAAAAAATGACTTTAGATGCATCACTAACATCCAGTTTAGACACTCAAACACTATTAGCTAATATGATTATTTTATGATTTATAATTATTGCAGTAATATGGGAAATGATATGGAAAGCTATTGCTTTATGGAAATCCGGTAGAAACAACCAATTAGCTCGATTTGTTTGTATTTTTATATTCAACACATTGTGAATACTACCAATTATCTACTTAATTATCAATGCAGTTAAAAAAAATAAGAATAAAAATAAATAATAAATAATCAATAAAAACAGAAAGGAGGTAAATTATGAGAAAATCAAATGCAAGGAGAAGAGCGACAAGATCAGCTCTTAGAACTCTAAAAAAACTTGAAAAAATTAAAAAGGAACGCGCAAAAACAAGAGGAGTTCCTAAGTACAAACCAAAAACATAAAAGAAAGGAGGTAAATTATGAAAAAACAAAAAAAATCCTACTACTCAGTAGTGAGTGGAGCTTTGAAAAGGAAGCTCATAGGTAGGAATGTAAAATCATTTGAACTGATAGAGCGAGAGAAGAAAAAATTTTATTTTTTCTCCAACACAAAATCCAATTATACTAACTTAGATAGAATATTGGACAAAGTGATATCAGCGATATCATACTCAAATGAAGGAATCAACTTCGTTTTTGGGGAAATCCAAATGAAAAACGGGAAACATTACACATTTATTTGTGAAATAGATCCAATTTTCATAAGAGAAGATAATACTTCTATCATAAGTCCCCCAAAAACATTACAAATAATAAAAAAAAATTAAGTCATGGAAAAGCTATTGATAAATCCACCCGGCTTTTAGCTTATATCTGATTGCAGATTGTTAGGGTGGATTTTTTTATTTCCAAACAAACCATAGTTCCGTATGACAACAGAAATAGCCACCATTATAATAAATCACTTTACAACTAAACAGACCCGCTCTACAATACTGCGGAGTGGTGCAGAAGGACAACAATTTTTTTCATTTTATCATTTCATCGCGAAAGAAGTTCGTGTTTATGAACTAAGTGATAACAAACCATCCTTTTGCACGAATCTTCTAAATTAACATTGATATAGTAATCGAAATTATTAAGTTAAAAAATGTTGGAAATAGAATTTTATATTTCAAATAATATTAAAAAATGAAACAAACTTTATTGAATCTAACTAAGTGATTTTTATGAGAATCACAAGCTAGAAATCGTTACACTTTATATGCAAATGTAGCAAAAAAAGAATGATACATACAAATCGCCAACATTTTTTTGGAAACAGCAGAACACGAAAGACAACACTCAAAACGATTTTTTACTATGTTACAAGAATTAAAAGAAAAAGAATGAATAACTGATGACATGATAGAAGTTCCTAGTACTGCAGCAGTAAAATATGGTGACACTATGACAAACCTAAAAACAGCTATGGAATGAGAACATGAAGAGTATTCAGACCTTTATCCAGAATTTGCAAGAGTAGCAGAAGAAGAGTGATATCCAGAGTTTGCAAAAAGAATAAGATCTATCATAGTTGCTGAAATACATCATGAAGAAAGATACAAAAAATTGTATGAACAACTAGAAAAAGAAACAATTTGGAATAAGGAAGAAGTTATTACTTGGGTATGTACAGAATGTGGTTACACCCACAAAGGAAAAAATCCACCTGAATTATGTCCATCTTGTGATCACCCTATCGGATATTATATCAGAAAATGTGAAGAGTACTAAAATTTTAAGTTAAAAATAACACAAAAAAACTCTAAAAAATCTTTAGAGTTTTTTGATTTAGTGTAAAATTTATTTATGCAGATTTATTATCATTATCTAAATCAGGTCATTCAATTCTTTTTCATTCTGCCAAGAGTTCTTCTTCTTTAGTATCCTTTTCAATTATCTCTGTTTTTTTACTCTTATATATATCAGGAAATTCATATCCTAATCATTCTTCTGTAAGTTTAGCTAAAGTTGGTCAATACTTTGGATCGACTTCTGTTTTTTCAATCTTATTTATATTTTTAATTTCATCGTCCCATTCCTTTGATTCTCTGTTTGGATCTTGATCTAAATATTGATTTTGTTCGAATATGTCCGCCATTTTTTAAAAATTAGTAGATAAAATTTGTTCTAGCCATAATTCTGGATCTCATTCTTGTTGACGATCTAAAGCCTCTGCTTGTTGTATTTTTTCTAATACCAAGAATAAGCTCTGGAGTTCATCCAATCACTTTTGTAGATCCATTTGCTCGATTTTTTCCAAGCTAGATACCAGTACTTTATAAATTCAAACTAATATCCTATCCGTATAATTTTTGCTACTTACGGAATTAATTAGTTTTACAAATATCTCATCCAAAGTTTCAAATTTTCTTAACAAAGAAAGAAGTTTCTCTTTTTTCAATTGAGAGTTAAGTGCTTGAAATTCCTCTATTGCTTTGCTATAAACAGACATTTGTATATTGAATATAAAGTTTGGCACATATAAATTATAATCAAAAAAAAAATCCTGTCAAATTTTGAAGAACTTTTTTTGATAAAAATAATCTAAGCTCAACACTTTTTTTTGTTTTTTTTGGAATACCACAAAGGTTGTTACTATTGCCAGCAAATCTGTTGCTGGAAATGAGTGTCTGTATCTCAATTCATTGTAAGAGGTGAATGAATTTAGCTATTCTTAATATTTGACCCGACCAGGAGTTGAACCTGGGTTACAATCTTCGCAGGATTGTGTCTTATCCACTAAACGACCGGGTCCACTATTGTTTTATGTATGAATTACCGAATAATATCATATCTTATAACAAAATATACCAAAATCGCAAGTAGTATTTTAAAAGAAAATAAGAAAAATAGTAAAAAAATTTGCAAAATAAAAAATTCTTGCTATAATAAAGTAACAAAAATTTATCTTTAAAACAAAAAAAAATGACTGAAACAAAAAAAAATCCTGTGAGTATATCAACTGATGAACTGATTGAAAAACACAGACAAATGATTCAATTTGTAAAAAACACTATTTCTGGTATAGAAACTGACTTAAAGAGAATTAAAATTATATTAAATAAATTATCAAAATTTGATCCAAAAGATCAAAATTCTTTAAATGACAAAGAGTTGGAAGAAACTATCGGTGCAACAGATTTGAAATCATATAAAGAAGATAATGTACAGGTCGTAGAATGAAAATTTGATGGATATTTTATGGTATGAGCAGATCAAAAAAAATATCCAGTTCCATTAAACTATTCTAGTAAAACAAAATTGGTGCCATGAGATATTTTAAAATTAAAAATCCTAGATAATGGCCAATTTGTTTATAAATTAATTAATCCTGTGGAAAGAAAGCATGTTAGAGCTATTCTTAGTATGACAGATGAAAACAAGTTTACTGCCGTGACAGATGATGGAAAAACATATTTTTTGAACCAAGCTGCTGTTACATTCTTTAAGGGGAAACCTGGAGATGAGCTATTTATTTTAATAAATGAAAAAGATAAAGGAGGTTTTGCAGCAATTGAGGCAGTAATAAAAAAATAAAACCACTTATAATAAATACTTATAAATAACAAAATAAAGCCGAACTAATATAGCTCGGCTTTTTATAGTCAGGTAGAAAATCTCTATATTATTAATAACATTTTAACCAAAACAAACACGAGTGGGAGGGAGGGTTGAGATTTTCTCCTGACAAAAAGCAGTATAATGATATGAAAACAAAAATCAAGCCTTTAAAATATCATTTTGAAGCTTTGGCTAGGGGTTGATAATAGTTGGTATCAAAAACAATAGTGTGAAAAGTATTATGGATAAGATAGTTTGAAATACAAACCGGTTAATTTTCAATCAAAAAGCACCATTTTATAGTTAATTGTAGGTAGTAATTGTGTTTTCTTATTTATTATTCTTTTATTTGAACTTGGCTAGCAAACAGTTCTTCTGCTGTTTGGTAGTCAAGTTTTTTTCTAGGTTTCTTATTTAATTTATCTGCAACCTCTTTTATATATGCTTCATTATAACCTTCTATACTTCAGCCCTTAGGTATAAACCATCTTATTAAGCCATTCATCCTTTCATTACTTCACTTCTCCCAAGAACTATACGGATGACAACGATAGACTAAACACTTTAAATATTTCCCTATAATGCACAATCCAGCAAATTCGCTCCCATTATCGCTTGTTATACTCATCACTCCATAATTTCTTAATGCTCCTATTATCCCATACATTACTTCTTTTTTTGTTGCTCTTGTGAGCTTCTTTATTATTACATACCTACTTCTCCTTTCTACTAATGTAAGCAAACCTCATTTTTCTCATTTTGGTCATACCACCATATCCACCTCCCAATTTCCAAACACTTCACGATTGTTGATTCTTTCTGCCCTTTCTTCTATCAATGGAACTCCTACTAATGCAGTCTTCTTGTATTGTGGTTTCTTTTTATACCCAAATCCCTTATGTCTCAACATCCTTTCCCAGTTCGGTTTATATCTACGGATAAAGTTATACATTGTACTCGTACTTACTATTTCTATTCATTCTTTTTTCATCCTCCCTATAATCTCATCTATCCCTTGGGAATCTGCTTCTACAATAAATCTTTCCTCAAACCTTTTTAACATTTTCGGATTCTTAAGCAATTTTGTGTGTCTTTGATTTGCTTTAATCCTCCTTTGTTTTGTTTTCTTTTCCGCTTTTAGAGGATCGTAATAATACCTATCCCAACCACGATCATCACTATTCCTACTAAGTTCTTTACTGATTGTACTATGCGGTCTCTTCAGCATTCTCCCAATTCCTCTCATACTTACCCCTTGCTTACGCAAGGCGTAAATTTCTATCCTTTCCTCTTGATTTAGATGGCATCTTTTCTTATTATCCATTTGCATCACTAATATTCTTTAAGATTTAAATTCCCATTTATTATCTTATCTATTAGTGGTGCTTTTTGAATTATAATTAATAACCCCTGATTAAGTATTGAAAACTTAAATCATTTTGTTAAATTTTTTGTGTTTATTCAATATTTTTTTATGTTAAAAATTTTTATAACAAATAAATTTAAATACAATAAAAAATTAAAAGATTTCTATTGAACTGCGGAATTTTATATTTTTTTGATATTTCTGTTTTTATTTCTTGTACTTCTTATTAGACTTTTTTTTGTTCAAATTATTCATCACAAAAAATATGATGATATTTTAAATAGACAACACATGAGTCAATCTTTTTTAAAAGCAGAAAGGGGGGATATTTTAGCTTACGACAAATCTCATAATGAAGTAAAGTTGACTGAAAACATCTCTATATACAATGTTTTTATAGATCCAAAATATATTTGAGATAAAGAACGCTTTATTGAGCTATTTTGGCCGATAGCTTACACACATCTATGTGAAATAAATGGTATGGAAAAAGTAGAAAAAATAGATTGTATCAAAAATCTTGAAATTTTTGCAAAAAAAGATCTTTTGCCAAAAACTCCTGAATTCTTTTATATGGGAAGCGGAATAATGAGCGATGGATATGATAGCTATGATTGGACAGGATTTTATGAACAAACAGAAGCTATATTATCTGGATTTAATACTTGAACAGCCGAAACTTTGATAAGATGAGCTTTGGACAAAAGGATTCAAGTAGGGATAAAAAAAGAAAACTATATTTGATTTTTTTCTAACAAAAATTTTCTGGCTGAATTGGAATGATTGGGGTTGAAATATATAAATATAAAGTATAATAACTATGTTTATATAGTGCCCACCAAAATTGCAAATGTTTCTAGAGAATGAGCTCCATTAAAAAAACTTTTAGCTAAATATGATTATTTGAACAATTATCCTGATTTTGATAAAAATTTTTATCAACAAGAATATAGATATATTAAACTACTGTCTGATGTAAATCCAGTAGTAGCACAAATGGTTAAAGATTTGAAAATAAAGCATTATAATGAAACAACGAGGGATAGAATTCCAATATTGCATGGACTAGGATTAGAACCTTTTGTAAAAAGATATTACCCTTATGGGTCTTTTTTGTCCAATGTGTTGGGGTATGTTGATAAAAATTGAGTTTCCTTTTATGGAATAGAACAATATTTTGATGATATGTTGCGTTGAAAAGATTGAAAAATAATTGGTCGTGCCTCAGCTTGGATTGGATGAGTTGGAGCAAATGAATTTGAAATAGAAGATGTAATCAATGGGGATGATGTCTATTTAACTATAGATATATGAATTCAAAAAGAAGTAGAGTTGATGGCAAAAAAACGACAGGAAAGTTTGCAAGCTGACTCTGTGAGTATTCTTATTTATGATCCAAATAATGGTCAAATAAAAGCCTCTATCAACTACCCCTCATTTGATCCAAATAATTACAACGATGTGTATATGCTCAAACCTTTGGGAATTGATGAATCGTTTATTGTGGATAATGATACTTATATGGATGTTCCGATTTATATTATAAGCTGATGAGAGACTAAATTAGCTACCACAAAAGAAAGGGTTAATATTGAGCTTAAAAAATATGTAACAAAAAATATTTATGGCCCACAGGTTTTTGTTGATAAAAACATAGCCATGGCTTACGAACCTGGAAGTATTTTTAAAGCATTTACTGTAGCAATCGGTTTGGATACGGATGAAATTCGTTTGTATGACTTTTATCACGATCCTGGGGAGGTGAAAGTTTGACCTTATACTATAAAAAATGCTGATAATAAAAACTGTATGTGAGACAAGTCTTTTATGAATGCATTTACCTATTCTTGTAATATATGAATGGTGAGAATTGTACAAGCAGTGGGGAAAAATAATTTTTATAATTATCTAAATAAATTAAATTTTGGTCAAATGACAAACATAGAGTTGGCATGAGAAGATCCTGGTTCTATGGACTTGGTTACTGTGGTTTCAATGGCAAGATTTTTGAATAACTCATTTTGACAGGGATTATTAAGTACTCCAATTCAACTAGCAGCAGCTTATAGTGCTATTGTAAATGGTGGTCACTATATTAAACCGACTATAATCGCATGAACCTATGACAAACAAACTTGAAAATATCATGAAAATAAAACTCAAATATTGAGACAGATTTTTAAACCAGAAACTGCTGAGGAAATCAAAGAAGCCCTATTTATGATTATGGAAACCAATCCTGACTATGTAAAAATGATGAGAGTAGAGTGATTTACTCTTTGAGGGAAAAGTTGAACTTCTCAAATATCATTTAGATGAAAATATATGCAAGGTTTAGGCTGGACAAACACCTCATTTATAGGATTGGTAACAAAAGAAAATCCAGAATATGTTGTAATTGTCCAAGTTCGTAGGCCTAGAGCCACAATTTGGTGAGCACAAACAGCTTGAAAAGTTTTCTCTGAGGTTGGAAAATTTTTGATTGGATATTCATTTATAGAGAAATAGCCACAACCCCTACTACCTGCCCCGTAGTCCTATGGGGCGGGTGGTACTTAACTTTTAACTTTCAACTTTCTTGTGTGATGGAAACGATTAACTTGATAGAATTTATTAAAAATTGAGAAATTTTTGAAAAAATGGATAAAGGATTTGAACAGATAGTTTCAGATTTTGATTTTTGAAAATTAGAAAATTTTGTGCATATTAAATCTTTTACAGATTTTAAAATAATAAATCAAAAGAAAAAAACATTATTTATCTTAGATCATTTACTACTAGATAATGTGATAGATTATTTAAAAGATATAACAGAATACTCTATTTTAGATTTGAATTTTGGTAGTATAGGATTTAGTAAAAAAATATGAATATCTCAAGTAGGCATATTACAATTAGTAGCTTTATGAATAGAAATATATGAGCCATTTGATTTATCATCATTTTTGTCAAACTTAGATTCATCTAGGAAAAAGTATTTCAGAATAAATAATTTTGATTTACCAGAAAATTTACGGGATATTTATGATAATACAGATATGGTTTCGTTGGAGGAATACGGTTTTGAAGGTTGAAATTTTGCAATCATTACGACTTGATCGATGTTGATTGAAGTTCTTAGACTTGGTGAGTTATTACAAGCAGATGGATTAGAATTCCAGATTTTTATTTTGAATAGATTAGATAAATTGGAGTCTAGTACTTTTTGAAACATAAAAAATTTAATTTTTATTTTTGATGGGCTAAATTTTAAGTATGAATATCTTATAAAAAAAGTTTTTTGAGATAAAAATCTGAAATTTATCACACCGAAATACAATAAACTTTCTACGATCTTGGATGACTATATAATGGAAAATTTAGAGTTTGATGCACAAAGTCTCAAAAATAGGTTGAAAAAAAGTGGGATAGAGGGATTGTAAAAATTTTTTGGAATATGGTAATAGTTTATAATTGTTAATATAAAAATGACCACGACCATTCCCTATACTAACTTATGCTTGAACCAACTATTCTTTGTTATACGAATAAAAAGACTCTAATCTTCTTGAAAAAAAACTTTTAATCATTAATAATATTTTTAAGTGTGTTTCATGATGAAACTATGGTTTTGTTGTTTTTTAGATTATAAATAAGCAAAAATGTTTGGAAAAGTTGGAGAAATGAAAAAAATGTATGACAAGTACAAAGCTCTTCAAAAAGCTTTACAAAATTTAGTAATTAGAGCTAAGG
>Ga0209719_1001026_pt1 | contig 37363 bp, 31 predicted proteins | sample AD_JPNAS2_MetaG_FD_184421 | JGI IMG/M metagenome (GOLD analysis project Ga0209719, IMG submission 184421) | Active sludge microbial communities of municipal wastewater-treating anaerobic digesters from Japan - AD_JPNAS2_MetaG (SPAdes) (version 2) | ecosystem: Engineered > Bioreactor > Anaerobic...
ACCATCAACATCCATATTCGTTCATCCCATTTATCAATCTCACTTCCAGATTTGCGTAGTGCTTATAAATGGTTAAATAGTCCGCACCTCCTCTTTTGTCCATTCTTAGCTTGACATTTATAAATACCGTTATTTGTGAGTTGTCTTCACCTTTTTTAAGCTTTATAAAACTATTTTAATATATACAGATTATTAAAGAAAATTGATGATTTATATAAAACAAATAAAACAATTTATAATTATTAAAAAAACTCAATTAAATCTTTGCATTATCGATACCTAATGTTTATAATTGTTTAGAGGTGAGCTTAGAATGAAAATTAACATTGATATTAAAAATAAAGTAGAAAAGATATTGGAGGATTCTAAAAATATTTTTTCTATATTAAACGAATTTTGTGAATATAATGATAACAATAACATTCCTATTGAACATTCTCTGCTAATTAAATTAGCTATCTGTTGTGATACATATAATGAACTTCTTTCTAATTTAGAAATCAAAGATTAATTAATTTTTCTAACCATTCTTTAGATTCTAAAACATCAACATTGTTAGTTTTCCTTTTCAAAACATTGTCTATGGTATTACCTGAGAACTGAGCAACTCCTCGTGAATTTCTTCCTGACCAATGAAATTGAATGTGTGTTCCTTTTAGTAATTCTTTATTAAAGACTGAGCATAAAAAAGTATATATATTTTCATTTGAATCAATCCCAATGAAATATATCAAATATATTGATTTATCTTTTGATAAAAATTCTAAAAGTTTATCAATATTATAGGCTTTTGGAGCAGAATTAAGATATAAAACCTTTGTTTTTATATCTGTTTTCGTTTCATGATTTGTATAATTAATGTTATAGTCACCTAAATCATCTTCATTTTTTATGTAAGGTAAATTTGTATTATTTTGTAAAGCATGAATGATTTCTTTTCTTATACCATCTGATTCCCCTTGAGTTATTAGATACTCTATAACCCTTCCCCTAACATTCACATTATCAATTAATGAAGCAATAACTATTTCGTTTTCAACTTTAGATACTCTATTATTTAAGTCAGTGTTTAGCGTCTCATAATCAGTTGAGTGTAAAAAATTAAATGCCCTATTAGCTGAATTAAGTATTGTAGGTTTATTATCATTTGTAACTTCAAATCTTTTACCTGTTCCTTGAATTTGGTTTGTTGTTTCAACTAATCTCTCTAAATTATCTTCAAAAGAAATTCCTTTATGGAATATAAACATCTCTTCAAAATTTTCTTGAATATTTTCATACGGGCCAAATAATTTAACAATATCAGATCCATTAAAAGATCCTTTTATATTATTCACTCTAAGTTGATGCGATGAATGACTTATTTTTGTAAGAAAACTTGTGTTGGCTAGTCTAAAATAAACGTTATCTTTTGTTGATACACATACAATAAAAGGAATATGGTCATATTTCTGTAAATTTGATAAACTTAACACCGTATTAGAAAATCCTTTACCCTTTGATTCAGAAAATCTAAGGGCATAATACTTATTGTAGAAAACACTTCTATCTTTAGTTAACTTAAACTCAGAGCTAACAATTTTTACTAAATCGGCTTTTGATTTCTCTTTATTTAACTTAATAAAATTTATCATTTCATTAATTTTATCTCGATTATAAATCATAAGTTACCCCCTCCCCTGTTATTTATTTTTTTGATTGTTCATTTAATGTGTTTCTTGCCCAAAAAACTCCATCAACATAACCTTGAATTTCTTTATTTGTTTCTGCTTCTTCAAGTCTATATTCTGCCCATGCACAATATTGTTTATTATATTCAATTCCAATATAATTTCTTTCTAATTTTTTAGAAACCACAGATGTTGTACCGGATCCTAAAAAGGGATCAAGAATAATATCTCCTTTATTACTACTAGCTAAAATTAATTTTGCAATAAGTTTTTCTGATTTTTGTGTTGGGTGAGCTGTATTTTCAGACATTGACCAAAATGGAATTGTTATATCATCCCAAAAATTACTTGGATAAGAATTCCTAAAATTCCCATCATTTGTTTCATCCCAGTCTTTGGGTATCCCGTCAACTTTATAGGGTGCAATAACTTTCCTTCTAACTTTTACATCTTCAACATTAAATGTATATTCATTACTTTTTGTTGCAAACCAAATATCTTCCATAGCATTTTTCCAGTTAGTTTTTGCGCCTCTCCCTTTTTCCCTTTGCCATGTAATACGATTTCTTACCTTGAAATATTCTTTAAGAACTTTTCCTATTATTAAACTACTATCCCAATCACAGCAAACATAAATTGTTGCATCGTCTTTTAATGTTGGAATAATTTTTTCTAACCACAGCTTTGTATATTCTTCATAGGCGTCATCTTTGCGTTTGTCAAAAGAATTACCATGGTAGTTTTTGGATAGGTTATACGGTGGATCTACAATCAATAAATCAACAAATTTTTTTGGAAAATACTCTAGAACTTCTATTGTGTCTCCATTAATTGTTTTATTTATAATTTCGTTTACTTCTTTTTTCTCATTTACTTGAATTACTTTTTCTAGATAACTATTGTCTATATCAACTTCAAAATCTATAGTTTTGTTCCTAGAAGATTTATTTTCTTTAGTTTTTTGTTTTACTACTTCTCTCATTTAACTCATTTCCTCCTAAATGTTTTAAAGGTACACCTTTTTGTCTTCTTAATTATACCATATTTTATATAAAAATTATAGTCTTTCTAGTCTTCAATGGGCTTTTATCTCGTATTTTCATAAAAACAACAATTTCATCTTTAACTTTAACTTATTTCAATTCATTTATCAATAGTAAAGAAGGTATACCAATATAACAAAAATAGCAGCTAGTAATTAGCTGCTTTTTACATAAAAATGAAGGGTATAATATTATTATAAATGATTATATTGAGGAGGATTTTTATGGAATATGGTTATGTTAGAGTTTCAACAACTGGACAAAAGATTGATCGCCAGATTGATGAAATGTACAAATTAGGTTTAAATGATGAAAACATCTTTATTGATCTGCAAAGTGGTAAAGATTTCAATCGAGAAGAGTATCAAAATCTTAAACGTAAATTAAAGAAAAATGATTTAGTTATTATTAAATCAATTGATAGGCTTGGAAGAGACTATGAAATGATTATTCAAGAATGGCATTGTATTACAATGAAACCTCATTTACTATTCTTTTTTGACTTTTTCTTGCTTTATGTAAACTCCCTTTAGAGCTTATCTTCCTACTTAAATAAAGTTGTTGGCCTTGTAAACATAAAAAAGGCTTGATACAAATGAATACAATGTATTCTATAGTATCAAACCTATTCATTCAATATGGTGCGGGTAACAGGAATCGAACCTGCACTCCAAGGAACTAGATCCTAAGTCTAGCGCGTCTGCCAGTTCCGCCATACCCGCGAATATAGATGGGGCGACTGATGGGACTCGAACCCACGAATGTCGGAGCCACAATCCGATGTGTTAACCACTTCACCACAATCGCCACATGGCAGGGGTAGCAGGACTTGAACCCACACTGACGGTTTTGGAGACCGCTGTTCTACCATTGAACTATACCCCTTTTGCTATGCTATATAATTATACTAAATTTTTACCTTATTTGCAAGTAAAATCTACAAAAACAAAGAGATTGCATTTTGAAAATTTAAGTGTTATAATTAGGTTGTAAGCAAAAGAGGAAAACTATGGGCTATGTAAAGTGGTGGGATAAGTTACCAAAATGGGCTAAATTTCTATTAGCATTCTTCGCTGGATGGTTAGTTTTAGGAGTTTACCGCATCCTTAAAGGACACCTTATTGCAGGTATTATTTGGTTAATATGTGGTGGCTTTGTTATTGGATGGGCTTGGGACTGGATTTCAGTATTATTGTACAATAAAGTTACTTTATTTGCAGACTAGGATCCTAAATAAACTGGAATGTAAATTCCAGTTTTTTAAAAAAGAAAGAGGTAGAAATGAAAACTGATTTAGAAATTTGCTATGAAGCCAAAATGGAAAAAATAAATAAAGTAGCCAAAAGGTATGATATATTAGATAAAGAAATTACTAACTATGGTAATTATATGGCTAAAATTGATTTGAGTTTACTTGGAAGACTAGAAAAAGAAAAAGGTGGTAAACTTGTTTTAGTAACAGCTATTACACCTACACCACTTGGTGAAGGAAAGTCAACTGTAACTATTGGTTTAGTAGATGCTTTAAATGCTTTAGGAAAAGAGACAATAGGTGCTTTAAGGGAGCCTTCGTTAGGTCCGGTTTTTGGTGTTAAAGGTGGGGCTGCAGGTGGTGGCTATGCACAAGTTAATCCAATGGTTGAATTAAACCTACATTTTACTGGAGACTTACATGCTATTACTACGGCTAATAACTTAGTAAGTGCTGTAATTGATAATGTATTATATCAAGGAAATAGTTTAAATATTGATCCAAATAAAGTTACTTGGAAAAGATGTGTAGATTTAAATGATAGAGCATTAAGAGAAGTTGAAGTTGGCTTAAGTAGTAAAAAAGAAATGCCAAGAAAAGATAATTATAATATCACTGTTGCTAGTGAAATAATGGCTACTTTTTGTTTAGCTAATAGCTATGAAGATTTAAAAGAAAGATTAGATCGAACAATTGTTGCTTATACTTATGACGATAAAGAAGTAACAATTAAAGATTTGCAAATAACAGGATCTCTTTTAGTTTTATTAAAAGAAGCCTTAAAGCCAAATATCATTCAAACGTTAGAAAATAATTTATTCTTTGTTCATGGTGGACCATTTGCAAATATTGCTCATGGTTGTAATTCAATTCTAGCTACAAAAATGGCATTAAAGTTAGGTGATTATGTAATTACAGAAGCAGGTTTTGGGGCTGATTTAGGAGCAGAAAAGTTTCTAGATATTAAATCACAAGTTGCTAATTTAAATCCTAATTTAGTTGTTTTAGTTGCCACAATTAGAGCTTTAAAATATCATGGAAGTGGATCTTTAGAACTAGGTATTCAAAACCTAGCAAGACATTTAGAAACTGTAAAGAAATATAACGTTAATTATGTAATTGCTTTGAATCGCTTTAAAGATGACACTTTAGAAGAAATAGAGTTTATGGAAAAGTGGGCAAAAGTAAATAATCATCCTATTGCTTTAACGGAAGTATATTCTAAAGGAGGGGCAAAAGGTGGTAAAGTTTTAGCAGAAAAAGTATTAGAAAACTTATCTGATAAGAAACTAAAGCCAATTTATAAACCGACTGATGATATTTATAAGAAAATTGAAAGTATTTGTTTTGAGGTTTATGGGGCAGAAAAAATTGAATATTCCAAGCTTGCAAAAACAAAATTAGATAGTTATAGAAAGAAATATAGTGACTATTATATATGTATGGCTAAAACACCTAACTCTTTAACTGATGATGCAAAAGTATTAGGAATACCTGGTAAACACACAATCCATATTAAAGATGTTAGACTAGCAACTGGTTCTAAATTTGTTATTTGTTTGACAGGTTCAATAATGACAATGCCTGGTTTAAGTAAAAGCCCTAAAGCATATACAATCAATCTTTTAAAAGACGGAAAAGTTGATGGATTATCATAATCCATTTGATTAAAAATATGAAATATAGTAAGAAAAAGAGTTGGTTTTTGGCCAACTCTTTGATACTTATTTTGATTGACTTTTTCAGATAAAAATACTATAATATAATATATGTAAGGGCGCCAATAGCTCAATTGGATAGAGCGTTTGACTACGGATCAAAAGGTTGGGGGTTCAAATCCTCTTTGGCGCGCCATTTTATTTTATATTTATCTTGACTTTTTCAGTGAAGATTGATAAAATAATTAAGCATTCGGGAAGTAGCTCAGCTTGGTAGAGCGCTTGGTTTGGGACCAAGATGCCGCGGGTTCAAATCCTGTCTTCCCGACCATGCAGGTGTAGTTCAATGGTAGAACATCAGCCTTCCAAGCTGAATATGCGAGTTCGATTCTCGTCACCTGCTCCATATTGAATGAAATGGTTTGATACATTTATGTGTCAGGCCTTTTTTGTTGGCAGATAGGGGATTTTCTCCTATATTCACTTGCCAGAACTAAATGTTTAAAAACCTGTAGAAGTAAAAATATAGATAGAAATAGTTTTTTTAGATAAATTATATACAATAAGTCCGGTTTCAAATAAAAAGGAATTAAAAAAACTTCTTTTTGAAAGTTTAAGAATTGATGAAGATAGGTTTGCTAGTCTAAATAAAGAACTGATGATTAAATTAATACCTAAATATAAAAGTACTAATTTAAACATACTTAAAAGGCTGATTGAAAAGGAGATTAGTAAGAAATGATTATAAAGCAGATGTTATTCCCTTTATAAAAGATGTATCCGTTCTTAATATTTGGTCTAGTAATTTTTTTAAGGATATAACTTTAAATATAAAAACAATTTAACAAACCTTTCAATTTAGAAATTTTTAATTTATCCAAGTAGGAGTTGTAAACATTCAATAAAAGTAGTGGTTTATTAAGTAAGGGTGCACCTATTGTATTAAAATAGGTAAACAAACACATTTAAAAAGTAGACTTTAATAAGTCTACTTTTTTTATTTCTATGCTGGTTCTACTTCCTCATAATAAGCCGTTAGAACAATAGCCTCATTTACATCTAAACTAAAATCATAAGCCAAATCATCTTTTCTCCACTCTACAAATCTAAATCCTTCATCTGCCTTAGGATCTTTTGGTTTAGGGAAAGGAAATCCCTTCTCTACATGATTAATTCTTGATGTTGCTACTCCTTGTTCAGTCGTAATTAGTTTTACCTCTACATAAGTAGGTTTCTCAACTGCTTGTTGTCCTTGACCACCAATACAACCAGTAAGAAGTAAACTAAATAAACCAAATAAGAAAACAGTAATTACTTTTCTCATTTTCTAACCTCGTTTAGAATATTATCCATTTTTGTAGAAACATCAGCACCTAAATAATGATAACTTACACCATTTACTTCATCTGGCAAATAAGCTGGGTGAGTAACTACAACTTGAATTTCTTCATCTAAAAGCATCTCTTCATAAACTGCTTGTAAAGATGGGCAATAGCCAACTTCAAAAGCATTCTCTAAGGCATTTTCGTGCTCTAAGAAAAAGTCAATAAATTTATGAGCTAAATCAGGATTTTTAGATGTTGTTGGGATAACCATACTATCAAACCAAACATTATTAAGTTCAGTTGGAACATACATATCAAAAGTGATTTCCATATCATTATATAAATAGTTATATACTGTATCGAAGAAATCTCCTGAATATACTAAAGCAACATCTAAGTTTTTAGCTGCAATTGCTTCTTTAAGATCATCTGTTCCCCACATATCATAGTTTTGTTGTAAAAGAAGATTTTTAGCTGCTTCTAAGTCGGCATCAGCTGTTGAGTTAAAATCAATATTCAAATACATTTGAGCACAAGCGATAACGTCTCTACTTGAATAATACATACCGACTTTAGTACCTTCTGGTAGTAAATTTCTTTCAAAAAGCACTTTCCATCCGTGTTGTTTTACTGCATCTTCGACTCCAGCTTTGTCTTTGTTATACATTATTCCTAAAGAACCCCAGAAATAAGGAACAGCATATTCACCTAAGCCAGTATCTGCTAGAAGTTCATTTACTTTAGGAGCAAATTTATCATGACTATAATTTTCAAGTTTTGTAAAATCAATTTTTTGTAATAATCCTTCTTGACGAAGACGATCAATCATATAATCACTAGGAATCATAACGTCATAAGGTTGGGCATTTGTAGAAATACGAGTATACATAAGTTCATTTGACTCAGCAATGTCTTCAACAATCCTAACATTGTATTCTTTTTCAAATGCCTTCATTACATCTTTGCTCATATATTGAGCCCAGTTCATAACGTAAAGTCTTTCCTTCTTAGTACAACCTGTAACTAAAAGAAGACTTAAACCTAAAATTAAAATTAATACTATTTTTTGGAATTTTTTCAATTTTTTACCACCTTTCTTCTTTGAATAATATTGTAAATTATTAAGATTGCTAAAGTTAGCACCATAATAACCGTGTTGTATGCATAGGCTTTTGGTAGAGCGTGAAACCTTGTTGCTTTTCTATTTGTATAAAGCCAAATTGAGAAGTTGGCTACTCCACCACCTGTAGTAAAGTAACTGATAATAAAATCATCAATACTCATTGTGAATGCTATTAGCATTCCTGTAATTATTCCTGGACGAATTGTAGGAACAATTATCTTCATTACTGCTTCGCTAGGCTTAGAACCTAGGTCTAATGCTGCATCATATAGATTAGGATCCATTTCATTTAATTTTGGTAGAACCGATAAAATTACATAAGGGATAGAAAAGAAGATATGTGCTATAAGCATTGTAATATATCCTAAAGGATAATTAATACCAATCAATCTACCAAACGTTAGAAATACTAACATTAAGAATACCCCAGTAACAATATCTGCATTAATAATAGGAACATTGTTTAAGAAAATCAATCTTTGCTTTCTCTTTCGATCTAAAGAATTAATTCCAATTGCAAAAATCGTTCCTAAAATAGTTGAAGCTGCTGTGGAAATAAAGGCAATTGAAAGTGTATTTACAATTGCATCCATCAATTCTGGATCACCAAATAATTCACTATACCATCTAAATGTTATTCCACCAAAAGTATTACCTGTACCATCAGCATTTACTGATTGAATGATAATATAAAGTATTGGCAAATACAAAATAACTAAAACCAAAATTACAAAGAAAGCTTTTAAAACAGCACTTACTTGCTTAAGTTTTTTTCTTGTTGAAATCTTAATCATCATATTAGTGTCGCTCCTTCCTTATCTAATTTATTAGAAATAAAGATGGCGATAAAAATAAAGGCAATTAAGAATAAACTCATTAAGCTTCCTGTTCCATAATTACTACCACTCTTAAATTTTTGTTCGATAATTGTACCAATTAATACTAACTTACCACGAGACATAATCTCTGGAATTGTAAATGAAGTTGCTGCTGGTAAGAATACCATAATAACACCACTTGCAACACCTTTTAATGATAAAGGTAAAGTAACTTTTCTAAATGTTTTAAATTCACTAGCACCTAAATCTTGTGATGCTTCAATTAATAATGGATCTTGTTTTTCTAATACCGAATAAATCGGAAAAATCATAAATGGTAAATATACTACTACCATTGCCAAAATTACACTAAATGTACTACCCGATAGATTAATACTAATACCAAAAACATTTTTCATAAACCCTTCTGGAAGTAATAACATATTTAGCGACTGAATTCTAAGAAGCATATTTGTCCACATTGGTAAAATAAACAAAAGCAATACGATAAAACTAACAGTTGGCTTTAGTTTAGAAATAATGTAGGCAATCGGATAACCAATAACAATACAAATAATTGTTGTTATAAATGCATAACCCATACTTCTTAAAAATACTTCAAAATATGTCTTATCAAAAGTTGCTTTGAAATTAGAAAAAGTAAATGTAGCCGTTGAAAAATCTAATCCTTGAATATCTAGAAAGGCTAAGGCAACCATTATTAGTAGAGGAAATACTACTAATATAACCATCCATACCGAGTAAGGAAGCGCAAGCATTCTAAATCTTTTCATTTGGATCTACCTTCATAATATGAATTTCATAAGGGTCAACACTTAAACCAATTTTGTCCCCTACTTCAAATTGTTCGTATTTATGAATAATTAATTCTTGTCCTTGAACCATTGCACAGATTTCAAAGAATACACCTTTAAAGATAATACTATCAACTACACCGATAATTTTCGCATCTTCTATCTCAACAATATCAAAGTCTTCCGGTCTAATAACTACATCTACAACCTCATCAACTTCAAAGTTTTCATCTAAGCAGTCAAAGACAGAACCAAATATTTCTACTTTTTTGTTTCCTTTATATATAGATCTAATAATATTACTTTCTCCAATGAAGTTAGCTACAAACCTATTATTAGGTTCATTATAAATAGACTCTGGTGTTCCTATTTGTTGGATAACACCATGATCAAAAACAACTATTTTATCACTCATTGTTAGAGCTTCTTCTTGGTCATGAGTTACATAAATAAAAGTAATCTTCGATTCTTTTTGCATCTCTTTCAATTCATACTGCATGTTTTGTCTTAACTTTAAATCCAAAGCAGCTAAAGGTTCATCTAGTAGCAAAATCTTTGGTTTGTTTACTAAAGCTCTAGCGATAGCAACTCTCTGCATTTCACCACCAGATAATTTATCTACTTTTCTTGTACCATATCCTTCTAAGTTAACCATTTTTAAAATATCGTTAACTGCTTGTTCAATGTGGTGTGGACTCATCATTAAATTCTTAGCTGATTTTTCTTCATCTTTGCGTTGTTTGTAATATTGTTTTCGCAGTTTATATAATTCATCTACATCATAGCCATAAGCTATTCTTTCTAACTTTTCTTTTTCTTTTTTATATTTTTGATCAATTTTTTGCTTATCTTTTCTTTTAGAAACTTCAGCTTTCAAATTAGCAATTTTTTCTTCTAATGCTTCAAGTTTTTCTTCAGCTATAGCTACTCTTTCTTCATCTTTTTCTAAAGCTTCAATTTTAGCTTCTAACTTCTCATCTAATTTATCATATCTTGATTCAATATCAGCTAATTTTTCTTCATATAATTTTTCTTTTTCAATACTAGTTTTTTCTTTAATTGCAGCTTTAATTTCTTTTAAACGATGTTTTAATTCTTTTTTCTCTTCTAGACTTGTTTCTTTATTATTTAATTTATCTCTAATTTCTTTCTTTTCTTGATCATAAGATTTTCTTACATTACTTCTGATTTCCTCAAAAACTCTATTATAGTTTTTAAGTCCATAAGCGATATTATCAAAAACGTTCAAATGGGGAAATAAGGCATATCTTTGAAAAACTGTATTAATAGGACGATAGTATGGTGGAATTTCATTAATAGTTTCGCCATTTAAAATTATCTCACCACTGTCTGGATCTTCAAATCCACCAATCATTCTTAAAACTGTCGTTTTACCACACCCAGAAGGGCCTAGTAAGGTGACAAATTCATTTTCATCTATTTCTAGATTTAAGTCAGTAATAACCTCTTTGTCGTCAAAAGTTTTGTAAATGTTTTTTAATTCAATGATTTTGCTCATCTAAGACCTCCTTTAAGTAAAAAAAAATAGTTATGATGTTGAACTACACACACCAAATTAACTTAATAAAAAAGCAGCTTTCATTCGACTCATAACTTTCTATTGGATTCATTTTATCATATTCTTTTAAAAATATCAATATAATTATTTAAATAAAAAAGATGATTTTTTAAATCATCTTTCTTCTCTAAAATAATGCAAACCTAATGAACCAGGTGGTTGATCTTCCCTTTTCTTGTTTAAGCTCGTAACAATTAACACAACAATTGTTACTAAATAAGGTAGCATCTTTAAGATTTCTTGTTGGGAAGTTGAAGCATGTAAATAGTTATAAGCAACTGTTAATGCTCCAAATAGTAATGCTCCCCAAATACTTCTTAAAGGTCGCCATAAACTAAAGATAACTAAAGCAACAGCTAGCCAGCCAGCATCACCTAAAGCTCCATGTTGCCATACACCTTTTAGATAGTTCATTACAAAGTAACAACCACCTAAACCAGCAATAATACTACCAACCATAATAGCAATATATTTATATCTAGTTACATTAATACCTGCTGCATCTGAAGCTTGAGGATTTTCGCCAACTGCTTTTAAATTTAAGCCAACTCTTGTTTTCTTGAAAAAGAAATGAACCAAAACAGCCAAAATCAAAGCAACATATGTTAGAAAACCATATCTGCTATTAAAGAATAACTCACCAAATAATCCTGTTCTTTCTGAAAGCCAAGGAATAAAGAAAGTAAAAGCATCGCTTGTTCTCTTTACAGAAACAAATACTCCTGATCCTCCTTGAGCAAGTCTACCTAAAGATCCACCTAAGAAGTTAGCAAGTCCCATACCAAAAGTAGTTAAAGCAAGTCCAGTTACGTTTTGATTAGCTCTTAACGATACCGTTAGAACTGCGTAAATTCCTCCACCTAATGCAGAAAGTAAAACACAAAAGAATACTGCAGATAAAATAGCTAAGAAACCATTAAAATTAGTTGCATTAGCTTCATAAATAAATGCTCCTAAAATAGCACCAATACCACCCATATACATAATACCAGGAATACCTAGATTTAAGTGGCCTGCCTTTTCGGTAATTGTTTCACCTATACAACCAAATAGTAGCGTAATTCCATTTAGAATCATCGCTGCAAAAAAGGATACTGAAAAAATCTCAATTGCTAGCATTGACCAATTCCTCCTTTTCCTTTTTCTTTAAATTTATTTTCACTCTGTATCTAATAAAGAATTCACTTATTAGAATAAAGAAGATTATTATCCCAATTAAAACATCGCTCATCGAAGCATTCAGTGAAATATCTGATGCTAATCTTTTAGCACCTGCACTAAAGAAAGTTAGAATCGCAGAAATAATAAGCATCAATACCATATTGAAATTACCAAGCCAAGTTACTGTAATAGCTGTAAATCCTCTACCAGCAGCTAAATTAGGCGATAAACTATGATCAACACCAGCTACAATCAACATCCCAATAAACCCACAAATAGCACTGGAAATTAAAACAGTTCTAATTGTAACTTTTTGTACATCAATAGCTGCATAGTTAGCTGTATTAACACTACCACCAACTACTTTAATTTCATAACCTTGTTTTGTATATTTCATATAAACATACATAGCTAAGGCAACTACACTTACAAGTAAAAGTAAAACAACATAGTTTCCATTTCCAAAAATACCTGAAAGAAAATTATTAGAAATCCAGCCAACTCTTGGATACTCACTTCCAAAAACATTATTTATAATTCCTACTTCACCAGAACCAGGAATTTTTTCCCATTTAATACAAAAATACCTTACAAGCTGAATTGCGATATAGTTCATCATTAAGGTAAATAAAGTTTCATTAGTTCCAAACTTAGCTTTAAATAAAGCAGGGAAAACACCCCATAACATTCCGGCTAAGATTCCACCTAAAAACATAACTATAAACAACAAAAATTGCATGTTATGTAAAGCAGGTGTTAAATATTTCATAATGGCAAATGTTGCAAGTCCACCTACTAAGATCTGACCTTCAGCACCGATATTCCAAAATCTCATTTTAAATACAGGTACTAAAGCAACGGCTACACCAAATAACAAAAACGTATTTCTTAGTAAAGACCAAATACTAATTGAAGAACCAAAATTACCTTTGAATAATGTTGATAAAATTTGTCCTCCACTTGCTCCAGTAATTAAACTAATAATAATCATATATAAAACAAAACCTAATAAAAAGATACCAATTCTAATTAATAGTTTTTGCCAAAACTTTAATTCGTTGTTTTTAACTATCCTAAATAATGGAGTTTTTGTGCTTTTTTCTTTTGGATTTTCACGTCTTCTTTTTAAAGCCGCTTTAATTATATTTACAAGCCAAATAACCCCAACAACACAAATACAGACAATAGCCACAACAATAAACACTATAGCTATTGCTCTTAAAACTTTTTCAAATGTATCTAATCTTAGATAACTATCTATAGCACTACTTAAAAACATGTTTAAGACTCCTTTACCATTTGGTTAGTCATTAATAAACCAATTTCTTCTTTAGTAACCTTTTTCGGATCAAGTGGTTTACTAATACTACCATTACTCAAAACTAAAATCTTATCAGATAAAGCAAGCAAAACATCTAAATCTTCCCCAACATAAATAACAGCTACTCCTGCTTCTTTTTGTTTGTTTAGAATATCATAAATTACATAAGAAGTATTAATATCTAAACCTCTAACAGCATAAGCAGTCATAAATACAATTGGGTTATTTGCTATTTCTCTTCCAACTAATACTTTCTGAACATTACCACCAGATAGTGTTTGAACAGCAGTATCTTCAGAAGGAGTTGAAACAGCAAGTTCATCTTTAATTTCTTTAGCTATTTTCTTTGCTCTTTTTCTGTTTTTATAAAAATTAGGTGTTTCATCATAAGTTCTCAAAAGAACATTATCAACCATACCCATACTACCTACAAGTCCCATACCTAATCTATCTTCAGGTACAAAAGATAAAGATATTCCTAATCTTTTAATTTGTAATGGACTCTTACCAATTAATTTAACTTCATTATGTTTTGGATGATAGTATGTAATTTCACTACCTTTTTGGGCATGCTCTAAACCAGCAATTGCTTCTAAAAGTTCTTTTTGACCAGAACCAGAAATACCAGCAATTCCTAATATCTCTCCACCATAAGCATCAAAAGAAACATCATCTAAAACTGTTCTGCCATATAAATTTTTTACCGATAAATTTCTAATTTCTAATCTTAAAACAGGATCTTTAACTTTAGATCTTTTAATATTAAGACTTACCTTTTCTCCAACCATTAACTCTGCAAGTTTTAATTCAGTTGCATCTTTAGTATCAATTCTAGCTACAAGTCTACCTTTTCTTAAAACAGCAATATTATCAGATACTTCTAATACTTCATTCATTTTATGAGTTATTAAAACAATAGCCTTGCCTCTTTCTTTTAATCTTTGTAAAGCTTTGAAAAGCTGTTTAGCTTCTTGTGGGGTTAAAACAGCAGTTGGTTCGTCTAAAATCAAAAGATTAGCTCCACGATATAAGACCTTTACAATCTCTAAAGTTTGCTTTTCAGAAACAGTCATATTATAAACTTTCTTTTTTGGATCAATATTAAACCCATACATATCTGCTACTTCTTTAATCTCTTGCTCTATCTTTTCTCTATCTAAAAGAAAGCCTTTATTTAGACCTAAAATAACATTCTCTGCAGCTGTTAATAAATCAACTAATTTAAAGTGTTGGTGAATCATTCCAATCCCATGATCACTAGCATCTTTAGGACTTTTAATAACAATTTCTTCACCTTTATGAAAAATCTGCCCACTATCAGGAAAATATAATCCAGCAAGCATATTCATTAAAGTCGTCTTACCTGAACCATTTTCTCCAAGTAAAGCTAAAATTTCACCTTCATTGATTTTAAGGGAAATGTCCTCGTTAGCAATTACACTTCCAAAATATTTTGATAAGTTTTTTAGTTCAAACATTTATCTCTCCTTATATATAAAAATGAAGAAGGCAAAATAATTGCCTTCTTCTCATAACCTTAATCTATTTTTAGAAAGCTTGATTTAATTCAATAATTCCATCAATTACAAAAGCAAATCCTGGAGCTGAACCTAGAGCATCATCTGATTCTGCAAAATAGCTTACTCCATCTTTTGTCTTAATATATTCTTTACCATAGAAGCCTTCTACGTCTTTAGTTGAAGTAACTGTTTCTCCACCTACTGTAAATTTAGATGTATCAAATACATGTAAAGTACCAGCTTTGATTGCTGCAATAGCAGCTTCAGCTTTTTGATTAGCTTCATTATATGCTGCGTCACTACCAAAAGCATTTCTATTTACTTCAGTAACTGCAACTGCACCTTCTTTAAATCCTTCACACCAATCAACTGCTGGCTTTCTACCTGCCATACCTTCTCTAACAGCATAAGTATAATATACTCCCCAGTTTAATCCAGCTGATGTAATTGCTTGAGTTGGAGCAGCATCTAACATTGAAACGTTATAACCAATGTTATTAATACTTTTTTCTTCACAAGCTGTTGCAGCACCTACTGTATCGGCATGTTGGCTAATTAAAACACAACCTGAATCGATTAAAGCTGTTGCAGCGTTTTTCTCAGCTACTTGGTTAGCCCATTCACCAGTGTATTGAACTTTCATTTCTAGTTCATAAGCTGGATTAAGTGCACTTCTAACTCCTAAATAGAAAGCAGTAAAACCAGATTTAACTTCAGCGAATGCTTTAGCACCTACATAACCAATAGTAACCTTATTTCCTGGTGCATATTTAGCTGCATTAGATGCAATTAGTTCATTTAATCTAACTCCGCCATAAATACCAGCTACATATCTTGCTTCAAAAATATCTACAAAGAAATTAGATACATTTGGAAGACCACTTGACTTTGCTCTAATACCAGTTGCATGTAAGAAATGAACTTCAGGATGTTCTGCAGCTACTGTAAATAAACCTTCTTCATGACCAAAACTGTTCGCAAAAACCATCTTACAACCAGCACCTACTAGTTCTTCTGCTGCATCTTGTGCTTCTTTACCTTCTGGAGTATGTTTCTTATAAACAATTTGTGAATCCTTTAAACCTAAAGCTTCTTTCATTTGGTTAATACCGTTAAGATGCGCTAAACTATAACCTTCGTTTTCATCACCGATTAAAATAAATCCAACTTTAAATTCTCCTTCACCATTTTCTTCTTTGCAACTGCAACCAACTAAACCTACTAAACTGAATACCGCTAATAATAGTAAAACAAACTTTTTCATTTTCCCTCCTTGTTTTATTTACTTAAAAACTTAATACCGTCACTAAGACTTGCAATCTTAACACAAGATTCTAATTTTAAACCTTGACTTAAGATCCTTTCTCTTCCGCTTTGGAATGCTTTTTCGATAACTATTCCCACTCCCACAATCTCAGCGTTAGATTGTTTAATTATTTCCATTAAAGCTATAACTGCATTACCTTTAGCTAAAAAATCATCAACGATTAAAACGCGATCATTTTCGCTCAAATACTTTTTAGAGATAAAAGCTTGATATTCCTTTTTCTTTGTATATGAATACAAAGGGGCGTAATAATTATCATCTTTAGTAATTGCAGATTCTTCTTTCTTCGCAAACACAACTGGAACTTTACCTAAATGGTAAGATGTCCCAACCGCAAAAGCAATTCCACTAGTTTCGATTGTAACTATTTTAGTTGCGTTTGGGAACTTACTTGCAATGTGTTTACCAATCTTGTCAAGCAAATCAACATCAATTTGATGATTAATAAAAGAATCAACTTTTAAAATCTCGCCCGGAAAAACTCGTCCTTCCTCTAAAATTTTCTTTTTTAATGCTTCCATAAAGCCTCCTGAAAATAAAAAAACTTTCTTAAACAATTCGTTTGAGAAAGTAAAATGAAAAAGGATGCCTACTTAAAAAGTAAACATTCTTAATTCGTAGTGCCAACATTTACGGTGTGGCGTAGAAACTTTCCCTCCATATTAGGATAATTATACGAAAACTATAATGTCTTCAAAAGACATTATTATTATATACCATTATTATGTATTTGTCTAATTGAAAACGCTTTATATTTTCAAGTAAATATTCTCTTAAAATAAAAAACAAATTAGGTTATAAACCTAATTTGCGTGTTATCAAATGGCGGAGTAGGAGAGATTTGAACTCTCGCATCGGTGATTACCGATCTACACCCTTAGCAGGGGCGCCTCTTCAGCCTCTTGAGTACTACTCCATGCCAATGTATTAGTATTTTACTTTATTTTTGAGTTTTTGTCAAGTATAAGCTAATTAAAAAGAAGTGATTATCCTAAATCACTTCTGAACTTTTTCTAATTCAGTTTGCATTTCTTGCTTAATTGAATTTAAACCGGTTTTATAATAACTAACTTTTTTAGTATCTACAATCAATAAAATTGGTATTTTTTTAGACCTGATTCTCATGTATTCATAATCGGTAACAGTATTAATTTTTTCTGGAACCTCTTCGTGATCATTAACTAAGAATTTATTTTCTTCTTTACTAACATCTATAGTATAAACCTTAATTCTATTCTCACGAACAGCTCTTGTAGCATAAGCTATAACAAAGTCTTCAACTTCTTTACAATAATCACTTGTATCAGTGCTATCATAGAGAAAAACATAAGTCCTAGTCTCATAATCTAACATTTCTTCTGCTTTAATTTCTATTTCACTTAAATTTCTTACTGTTGTTCTAGATTCTTTAATTTTAGCTGCAACTATTGCTATTGCTAAACCTATAGTTACTGTTATAATTACTGCCCAAAATATAATTGATTTGTGTGTTATTCTAATTCCTTTTGCCATTTTTTATTGCTCCTTATTTTATCTGCAATTTGTTTGATGTCTCTAAAACAGTGCGATAGGCCTGATTTAGAAATGTATCTTCCTATAGTATCAAATGAATTATTTGATAATTCTTGTAACGAATCTTCCGGGTAATCTACTCTTAAAGTAATTGCATCCCTTAATCTTGGCGTTAATATTTTTAATCCTTCAGTTTTCTTAATTAACTCAATATCTTCTAATTGTTTTTTAGCTGCACGCAAAGATTTCTCTGCGTTCGCAATATCGCAATTATTATAACGATTAACATAATTAGTTATATCTTTACCAATTCTAATGTTTTCAAATTCTAAAAGATTAGCAATTGAACCAATAAATTTTAAAAAGTCTCCGATTTGTTCGGATTTTTTAATATATAAAACAAATCCTTTTTTTCTTTCAATAATTTGCGATTCAATATAAACTTCCCCAAGAACAAGCTTAATGGCTTCTACTGTATGTAAATCAGAAACTATTTCTAAATGGTAATTATTACTCTTAGGATTGTTAATTGATCCTCGTCCTAAAAATGTTCCACGAACAAAACTTGATTTAGTTTCTTGATTACTAAGTAAATTATAATTTATTTCTCTAATTCTGCCAGATTGTTTATCATACAATTCTAAATCTTGTAAGATAAAAAGACCATCTTCTACTTCTACTAAATAAGTAGGATTTTTATCTAATCTTTTTTCTTCTCGAAGATAAATGCTAGGTGATATTTGGTAGCAATTGCCAAGCATTTTAATAATCACTCTTGCAACTGCATTAATTTTTGTTTTGAAAATAATTTTTGTTTGTTTTTTTGTTAGGACAACATCGCCAATAGTTCTAATTAAACCATAGATTTCCGCCCTTTGACTATCTAGGTCAGGAATAATATTGGCAATTTCTCTTTTTAAACTTTTTGAAAAACTCATAGATATTTAGCGGCATTTAGAGCTGCTATAGTTCCATCTCCAGTTGCTGTTGTAATTTGCCTAATTTCTTTATCTATAACATCTCCTACACCAAACAATCCTTTTACTTTTGTTTCTTTATTTCCATCAACAACAATATAACCATACTTGTTTAGTATCCCTAAATCTTTAAGAAAATCAGTGTTAGGTATATGCCCTATATATTCAAAACAACCATTTACTTTAAAACTAGTTACTTCTTTTGTTTTTAAGTTTTTAACCTTTACTTCTTTTAAAACATCATTACCTTCAAAAGCAATTACTTCACTATTATTAAAAACTTTAATATTTTTAGTTTTTTTAACTTTATCTTGAACATTTTTAAAAGCTGTAGGTTCATCAGTTATATTTACAATATAAACCTTATTAACAATTGAAGATAAATATAAAGATTCTTCTAAAGCTGAGTTTCCACCACCAACTACTAAAACATCTTGTCCTTGATAAAAAGAACCATCGCAAATAGCGCAAAAACTAATTCCTTTACCTAAATACTTTTCTTCACCTTCTACATGCAATTTTCTATTTTTAGTGCCTGTAGCTACAATTACAGTTTTAGCTTGTAAAATTTGATCATTTGTTTTTACTAAAAAAATATCTTTCTCTTTTTTAATATCTATAACTTCCATTGGTAGATATTCAACACCTAATGCTGTAGCTTGATCAAACATCTTTAATGCTAGATCAACACCACTTACCTCAGGTACACCTGGATAGTTATCAATTTTATAAGTGCTTGCTACTTGTCCTCCCGGCATTAGTTTTTCTAATACCGCTACTTTTAAATTTGCACGAGAACAATAAATTGCAGCCGTTAAGCCTCCTGGACCTGCACCTATTACTAAGCAATCATACATCTATACCTTCTCCTCCACTGCTTCTTCACTACTTGCTCTGTTAGCCAATGCTAGCTGTTTTTGTTTTTCTTCTTCCACAGCCTCTATAAATGATTGTGGCTTATATTTAAAGACATGGCGCAAGACTAAAAGAATAATACCGATTGCAAACATCGCAATAGAAATTAATTGTGCTTGCTTTAATTCTATACCAAAAATGTTGGTCATTAATGGATCTGTTCTTAACATCTCTACAAAAAATCTACCAAAACCATACCAAATTAAATAATAAGCTACAGAATCTCCAACCCAATATTTTTTCCAAAGTTTTCTAATCATAATGATTAAGAATAAGCCAGCTAAATTCCATAACATTTCATAATAAAATGTTGGGTGGAAATAACCAGTTGCATAAGTTCCATCTCCCACTCTACCGCCAACAATATACATATTATTTATAATAAATCTTGGAACCCAAATTGCTTCTAAAAACTCTCTTGAAACAAGTCCACCATGAGCTTCTTGATTAAAGAAGTTACCCCAACGACCAAAAATTTGACCGATCAATAATCCAATTGCAACTCCCTCAAGAACTTTTAAAAGACTTAACTTTTTAATCTTACAATAAATCGGAGCCCAAATTGCAGCCGCAATTATTCCTCCATGGATTGCTAAGCCACCTCTTGTTATTCCTGTAATAGCTGTTATTGGATTATCACGATAATTATCCCATTCATAGGCTACATAATATAATCTAGCTCCTAGAATACCCAACATAACCCCAATAACTACACCCCAAAATATCTCATTTTCGCTAATTCCAATCGACTTATAAACTTTAATCCCATAAACATAAGCTACAATAATTCCTGTTAGGATACAAAGTGAATAAAATGAAAGAGTAAAACCTTCAGTAATTGGAATTCCTTTTGGTAATGCATAAAACACATTATTTATTAAACTAAAACTCATAATAAATTCCTCTCTTATTTCAAGTAGTTATATTATAACATAAGTAATTAAATTATAATACTTTTTTCAAATATATTCCAGTAGCAGACTTAGGATTATTTGCAATTTCTTCAGGAGTTCCTGTTGCCACAACATATCCACCTTCATCTCCACCTTCTGGTCCTAAATCAATAATATGATCTGCTACTTTAATTACATCTAAATTATGCTCAATAATAACTACAGTAGCACCTTCATCTACAATTCTATTAATTACTTCTAACAATTTCTTAACATCATAAGCATGTAAACCAGTAGTTGGTTCATCTAAAATATAAATTGTTTTATCAGTAATTCTTTTCTTAAGTTCGCTTGCAAGTTTAATTCTTTGTGCTTCTCCCCCAGATAGAGTTGTAGAAGACTGACCTAGTTTAATATAGCTTAAACCAACATCCATTAATGTTTTTAAAATAGATTCAATTTTATGTTGATTCTCAAAAAAACTCCAAGCCTCCTCAACTGTCATATCTAAAACATCAGCGATGTTTTTATCTTTATATTTAATTTGTAATGTTTCTTGATTATACCTTGTACCATTACAAGCCTCACAAGGAATATAAACATCAGGTAAAAAGTGCATTTCAATTCTAATTACACCATCACCTTGACATCGTTCGCATCTTCCACCCTTTACATTAAAACTAAATCTTCCTTTTTTATATCCTCTCATTTTCGCTGCTACTGTTTCACTATATAAGTCTCTAATATGATCAAAGACTCCAGTATAAGTAGCTGGATTACTACGCGGAGTTCTACCAATTGGCGATTGATCAATAGAAATGACTTTCTCAAAATCATCCATTCCTAAAATCTCATCAACTTCGCCAGCATCCATTCTTGTGCGATTTAAATGATTGTGTAAACTTTTATATAAAATTTCATTAATTAAAGAAGACTTACCAGAACCAGAAACACCAGTTACTAAATTTAACACTCCTTGTTTAATCTCTACATCAATATTTTTAAGATTATTACATCTAGCACCTTTAATAGTAAGAACTTTACCATTGCCTTTTCTTCTTATCTTAGGTACAGCTATTTTTTCTTTACCAGATAAAAACTTACCAGTAATACTTCTTTCTTCAGCAACGATCTCCTCAATTGTACCTTGAGCAACTATCTCTCCACCTTCTTTGCCTGCATATGGTCCTACATCTACAATATAATCTGCACTACGCATAATTTCTTCATCGTGCTCAACCACAATCAAAGTATTACCTAAAGCAGTCATTTCCTTTAATGTATTAATTAACTTAGAATTATCTAATTGGTGAAGTCCAATTGATGGTTCATCTAAAACATATAAAATACCTGTAAGCTTTGAGCCAACTTGTGTTGCAAGTCTAATTCTTTGTGATTCACCGCCTGATAATGTACCAGCAGCTCTCGCTAGTGTTAAATAAGATAACCCTACATTAATCAAAAAGTCTAATCTATTTTTAATTTCACTTAAAACTAGCTCCGCTATTTTTTTATCAGTTTCACTTAACTCAATATTTTCTAAAAATGCTCTTAAATCCTTAATTGAAAGTTCAGTCATCTCATAGATGTTTTTACCAGCTACTTTAACTGACAAGCTTTTTTCTGATAGTCTTTTACCACCACACTTATCGCAAACACTATCTATAATATAAGAACCATAATATTGTCTACCAAAACGAGAAGTAGTTTCTTGATATCTTCTTTGGATTAGATTTGCAAGTCCTTCAATATAATCATTCTTGCGATAATGGTTTCCCCCACGACTATTAATTTCATAAGAGATTTTATTTTTAGAACCATATAAAACAACTTCCTTTTGTAAGTCAGTTAAATCTTGATATGGAGTATCTAAATCAATTTTATAATAATCAAATAAAGCTTTATATATTTGCCATTCAATATTCTCAGTATCTACAATATTCTTTAAATATCTAATTGCCCCTTTTCTAATAGATTTTTCAGGATTAGTTACTAATAAATTAAAACCAACTCTTTGAATCATCCCTAAACCATTACACTCACTACATGCACCAAAAGGTGAATTAAAAGAAAATAGTCTTGGTTCTAATTTAGGAATACTAAAGCCACAAATAGGACAAGCAAAATGTTCAGAAAAGATTTCTTCCTTACCATCAATATCTACCTTAATAATGCCATCAGCTAATCTTAAAGCAGTTTCAATTGAAGCATAAAATCTACTTCTGTTTTCTGGCTTTACCTTTAATCTATCAACAATCAAATCAATATTATGACTTAAGTTTTTATCTAAGTTAGGCTCTTCTTCTAATAAATCATAAGTTTCACCATTAACTCGTACCTTACTAAAACCTTCTTTCTTCACAAGCTCAAATGTTTCTTTATGAGTTCCTTTTTTTCCTCTTGCGATTGGACTATAAATAATACATCTTGAATCAGGAATATATGTATAAACTTTCTCTAACATCTCTTCAATTGTTTGACTTTTTATTAAAATGTTATGATGTGGACAATATGCTTTACCAATCCTTGCATATAACAAACGTAAATAATCATAGATTTCTGTAACTGTACCAACAGTTGATCTTGGATTGTTGTGAGTCGTTTTTTGGTCAATGGAAATTGATGGACTTAATCCTTCAATGGAGTCAACATCAGCTTTATCGACACCACCTAAAAACTGGCGAGCATAGCTTGACAAGCTCTCTACATATCTTCTTTGACCTTCGGCGTAAATCGTATCAAAGGCTAGTGAAGATTTACCAGATCCAGAAACCCCAGTCATAACAATAAATTTATCTTTTGGTAACTTTAAATCTATGTTTTTTAGATTGTTATTTCTTGCCCCTTTTATCGTAATATATTTCATTTTCTCTCCTATTTAATTAGTTTCATAAACTCTTCTTCAGTTAAAATTTTGATTTCTAATTCTAAAGCTTTAGTATATTTACTTCCGGGATTTTCCCCTACAATTACAAAATCGGTATTCTTAGATACAGCACTAGTAACTTGACCACCCCTTATTTCAATTAAATCAGTAATTTCATTTCTTGAGAACAGTTCTAATTTACCAGTAACAACAATTTTCTGATTTAAAAAGATTAAAGGTAAATCTAATACTTCTTCTTTGGGATCTACACCTAAGCTTTGAAATTCTTTAATTAAACCTTTGTTTTCTTGTAAATATTCTAAAACACTATTAGCCATAATTGAACCAAAATCTTTTAATAAAATTAGTTCTTCATATTTTGCTTCTAAAAAACTATCTAAAGACTTATAAAAGTTAGCTAATGTTTTCGCTGCTTTTTGGCCAATTTGTTTGATTCCAAGTCCCGTAATAACTAATGCTAGAGCATTAGCTTTAGATCCTTCAATTGCCGCTAACAAATTATTAATTGATTTCTCACCAAAACCAGCTATCTTTACTAGCTCTTGTTTATGATTCTTTAATTTATAGATATCTGTTACTTTCTTTAAGTATCCTAAATCAAACAGTGCTTCCGTAACCTTCTCTCCTAAACCGGCAATATTCATTGCATCGCGAGAAGCAAAATAAACTAGATTAGCTTTTATTTTTGCTTCACAATTTGGATTAGGACAATAGTGCATTGCAATACCTTCTTCTTTTTTAAGTAAAGTGTTACACGAAGGACAATGTGTAATCATCTCAAAAGGCTTTTGTTTAGTTCTTTTATCTTTGTTTACACTTACAACTTCAGGAATAATCTCTCCTGCTTTTCTAATAATTACATAATCATTAATTCTAATATCTTTTTCTAAAATAAATTCTTCATTATTTAAAGTAGCTCTTTGAATAACCGAACCAGAAAGTAAAACTGGTTCTAAAATAGCTGTTGGATTAATCGTACCTGTACGACCAACACTATATTCAATATCAATTAGTTTAGTTTCTGCTTCTTCTGGTGGAAACTTATATGCTACTGCCCATTTAGGGCTTTTAACTGTATAGCCAATTTCTTCTTGAAGATGAAAGTTGTTTACTTTAATAACTACACCATCAGTTGCATAGTTTAACTTCTTTCGTAAAACATCTACTTCTTCAATATATTTCATAACTTCTTTAATATCTTTACATACTTTATAATTAGGGTTAACTTTAAATCCTAAATCACTTAAAAAGTGTAAAGCAGCAGCTTGTGTTTCTAAATTATATTTTTCCGGCTCAACTACAGTGTAATAAAAAGTAGCTAAACCCCTTTCTTTCGTAATGTTAGGATCAAGTTGTCTTAAGGAACCCCCAGCAGCATTTCTTGGATTCATAAATAAAGCTAAGCCTTCTGCTTCTCGTTCAACATTTATTTTATTGAAGTTATCTATTGGTAAATATACTTCACCTCTAACTTCTAAATCAACTAACTTTTTTAAAGTTTTTGGAACATCTGAGATTGTGGCAATATTGCAAGTAATGTTTTCCCCTACAACACCATCTCCACGTGTTGCTCCTAAAACATATTTCCCTTTTTTGTATGTTAGGCTAGATGCAATACCATCAATTTTTAATTCGCATATATACTCTAAATGAAGATGACTTTCTTTTTCAATTCTATTTAAAAAGTTTTCAATATCATTTTTATTAAAAACATCTTCTAAAGATAGCATTGGATGTTCGTGTTTGATCTTTGTAAGTTCAGAAGACGCAAAATCTCCAACCTTTTGAGTTGGCGAGTTTTCTAAAATATAATGATACTTTTCTTCTAACTTTTTTAGTTCTTGATACAACTTGTCATATTCAAAATCAGATACACTTGGCTTATCTAAAACATAATATTCATAACTATACTGATTTAATAACTCTACAAGTTCCTCAATCCTCTTTTTATAATCCATCTAAATGCTCCTAAACATATATGATATTATACCATAATTTAGCTATTATTGCATAAAAAAAGCCTACGATAGTAGACTTTTTTAATAAACATTTAAGTAAATAAAGTTAGTTTTTTACGCGTTTGGATAAAACCAGAAAATGGTTTAATTCTTATAATTGTTACATCATCTGAAGTAATCTCATACTGATTATTTCCATCAGCGTAGCTAATTTTAATTGTACCTTCTTCATCATCATCTAAATAATCAATTTCATAACTACCAATTAAATAATCTTCTTCTTCTTTGATGTTATATTTAGCTTTTGAATCTTTAATCTTATCTTCTGTTTCTAAAAAGATGTGAGTTTTATTTTCATAATCAAGACCGATATACATTTTAGTAATAATCTCAGTTTTTTCTTTAAAGTAAATTTCATAAGTAAATTTTTGTTTTCTTTCAACTGTTTCTTGTTTGAATAAAATATAGTTATCATCATCGTCTTCTTGATATAGTTTATATTCAACTTCAGTTTCGCCCTCTTCTTGAGAGTTCTTTCCTTATAGTAAAAATGTTACTTTAGCACCCTCAGGATTCAATATTACTTTACCTTCAAATTCAACTTCGATTTCTTCTTCGTCGTCATCATCGTCATCGTCAACTTCACTAGTATATTGAACAATATAAACATTAGTTCCAGCTTGTGTAGTAATTGTAACTTTTTGGTTTATTTGATAATTGCTATCAAAATAAGGATCATTTTCTTCTAAGTCAACAGTCACAATCGCATTTTCTAAAAACCCATTAAGTGAAGATAAAAGGTTATTTAAATTATCTAGATCTTCTTCGATTACCAACTTATCTTTCGCCGCTAATCTCAAGTTTTGTGTTTGGCTGTTACCAGTATTATATAAGTTTACGCCCATTATTGAAGAAAAACTAACAACTGATTGTTTGTTTTCAAATGACTGATAATTTAAGTTTGGCTCTAAAATATTTTCTAGTGGTGTTTCACCACTTTGTTCGCCTGGTGTGCCCGGTTTATAGAAAACAGCTGAAGATACCAAAACTGCCAACATAACAGCAAGAACTGTAAAAGTAAATGCTAAATTAGAAGCAAAACCCTTTCTAGTTTTCCTTCTTTCTTTTTGTGGTTCTATTTCAATTTTCTTAAAGTCTATTTTACTAATTACATCAGGAGTTGCTTCTTCATAAGAACTCTTGATTAGTTTTTCTAGTTCTTTTTTCTTCATAACCCTTTCTCCTTTGCTTCTTCTTGCATTTTCTTAATGGCTTTATTATAAAGCCAAATAACTGTCCCTAACGGTTTCTGCAAGTGGTCAGAAATTTCTCTAAATTTCATATCGCTTACAATTTTCAAGAGAACAACTTCTTTTTCATCCACATCTAAAATACTAAGTAAATAGTTTGTCTCTAAAGAAAAAGTTTCATGGGTATTATTATCAGCTAGTAAATATTCATTTTCTCCTTCTGTTGGGTCAAACAAAACCTCTGTGTTCTTATTACGACGATAATATCAATTGCTTTGTTTTTAGCTATCGTTAATAGCCAACTTAAAAACTTTCCGTTTTCTTGATAACTATTAATTGATTTAACCATAGTAATATAGACTTCCTGCATAACATCTTCAGTTTGGGTGCGGTCATGCAAAACATTCATAACTACACTATAAACAGCAGCCTTAGTTTGGTTATAGATATAAACAAAAGCATCTTCGTCTTCATCACGATCTTTTTGATAAGTTACTTCCCCACCGTTTTTCTCTTTTACTTTGTATTCATAACTAGTGTTGCCATTAGCATCAGTAACTACACGAACTTTGATTTCACCTTCAACTTTTTTGCCAGTTTCTGGATCCTTTGTTTCATATTCAATCTTTAATTCGTTCTTTTCTTGTTTGATTTCTAATTCTAATTCATCACTAATATAAAGTTTTAACTTTAGTTCATCATCTTCATTTTCATAAGCGATTTTGATTTCTTTCTTAACGCCATTATTATATGCTTCATATTTGAATGATTTTTCAACTTCGTCATCTTCTAATTCTTCACTGTACTCAATTTTAACCCAGTTTTTAGAATCTAATTTAATTTCAAATTTATATGAATATTCCTCTTCACCTTCTTCTTGTTCGATTTCTTTTTCGCCAGTTAAAGTATATTCAACATCTCCTAAAACAACGATACCTTCTAATTCGATTTCAACTTCTAATTCATCGTCATCTTCTTCTACATCTACACTTGTTTCATTGTAATAAAGAACATATTCAGTTCTTTCGCCTGTTAGATTCATTGTAGAAATAGTCATCTTTTTCTCAAAACCATCACGCTCTGAAGCCCCTTCTGTGTGCGTTATAGCCGCATCATCGCTTGATAGAAACTTTTCTACAAGTCCTAAATAATCATTGATCTCGTCTAAATCATTTGTGATAACTTGCTCATCTTGAGCATCTGCATCTAATGATAGTTTTCTTGCACTACCTGCACTTAGCATTTCTAAACCCGAAACTACTGAATAGCTAACCACATCCTCTTGATTTTTGGCAGCTGGCTTTGCAGTGTTAGTTCTACATCCTGCTAACATAATTCCTCCAATTGCTAATACCGTAATTAATAGTAATCTTCTTAAAACTTTCATAATTTACCTTCTCCAAGTTTTTTGTTCTTACACTATATATAACGAACGAAAACTTAGTTTTATTGGTAAAAAATAAAAGAAAATAAAAAAAGAGCGTTTTCACTCTTTTTTATTTTATTTATTTAAATAATTGTTAAGAATTTAGGACTTAAAAAGATCTTTTTAATCCCTTTTCCTCCAGAAAAAGCTATTTGACCATAGTTAGCATTAATGCTTACAATAATGCCTGTACCAAAAGTCTTATGACTAACTTTGTCCCCAACATTAAATTTATCTCGATCTTCTCTAATTTGATTTCTTTTTTCTCTATTTAAAATATTTGCTTCTTTAACACTGTCAAAAATATCTTGTAAGAAAATTGAAGGAATGATATTCATCCTACCTCTACCCATTGAAAGTCTTCTTTGCGTATGAGTTAAATAAACTTTTTCTTTCGCTCTTGTAATTGCTACATAAGCAACTCTTCTTTCTTCTTCTAGTTCTTGAATAGTTAAATTAGAAACATACCCATAAGGCAAGATTCCATTTTCAATTGCGGTTAATATTACAACTTTAAATTCTAATCCTTTTACTGAATGGATTGTAGATAAAAGTAGTTCATCTTTTTCACCTTGCTCTTTTTTATTTTTGCTTTCAGTAAGAACAACATAATCAAATAAACCAACTAATCTTTCTCTATTGGAATTAAAGATTTGATCTTCTTCTAATTCCACTAAAATAGATTTTAATTCCAAAACGTTTTGTATTTTATCTTCGTCTTCTAACTTTTCTGTTAAATATTCAAAATAACCAACTTCAGTTAAATAATTATTAAATAAAACTTGAATATCTTGTTTTTCCAATAAATCACGATATTTTAAAACAGTATCTTTTAATTTTAATAAATTTTCAAAAATATCAATTCTTAATAAATCTTTACTTTTATCAATGGCATTAGCAATGCTTGGATCTTCATCTAAAAAGGCAGCAATTTTATCATAAGTTACTTTACCTACTCCTCTTAAAGGACGATTATAAATTCTTTCAAAACTTAATTGATCATCATCAAGCAACAATCTTAAATAAGCAACTGCATCTTTAATTTCTGCTCTTTCAGTAAATGAATATCCGCCGTAAATCTTATAAGGAATACTATTAGCAATTGCTTCTGTTTCAAAATTTCTCGATAAACTTGAATTACGATAAAGAATCGCAATATCACTATAATTATAGCCTTCGTCTTTTAATCTTTTAACTAAACCAATCGCATATGTTGCTTCATCTTTTTCATCATCTACTTGTCTTAATATAACATCAGATTTCTTGCCTTCTCGTTCGGAAAAAAGTTCTTTTTCTTCACGATATTCGTTATGAGATATTAACTTATTTGAAATATCCAAGATAGCTTGACTAGAACGGTAATTTTGCTCTAGATGAATCTTTTTAAAATCAGGAAAATCTCTTTGAAATAAATTCATATTCTCATAGTTAGTTCCTCTGAAACCATAAATTGATTGGTCATCATCACCAACAACAAAAATATTTTTATATTTTTCAGCCATCATCTTAATAATATTATATTGGATAATATCTGTATCTTGAAATTCATCTACTAAAATGTATTGATATCGTTCTTGATATTGTTCTAAAACATGAGGGTATTTTTGGAATAATTCTAATGTTTTATCAAGCAAGTCTTGGAAATCAAAAGCATTATAAAACTTTAGTTGTTTATTATAAGTTTTAATCAAATCAACAATTAAATCATGATTAATATCATCCATACTTGGTTTAGTATGAAATGTTTTATAATAGTTGATTTGTTTTTTTGCTGAAGCAGGAGGTAAGATAATTTTATTAATATTCTTTTCTTTTAAAATTTCTCTTACTATCCTTAATTGATCATTATCATCAAAAATTCTAAAATTATTTTGGTAGTCAAGAAGTTGAGCATAGCGTCTTAATACTTGAACACAAAAAGCATGAAAAGTTGAAATAGTTACTTTCTTATAACTATCATCTAACATCTGCTCTAATCTTTCCCTCATCTCGCGCGTTGCTTTATTAGTAAAGGTAATTGCTAAAATGTGTTCAGGTGAAATGCCTTCTTCTTCAATCAAGTAAGCAATACGATGAGTTAAGGTTCTTGTCTTTCCAGTACCAGCACCAGCAAATACTAAAATTGGACCTTCATTATATATTACAGCTTCTTGTTGCTTTGGATTTAGATTTGCTAGTATTTTAGACATTTGTCCTCCTATTTATATGAAGATTTTAAAGCTACTGTTTCATTAAAAACAAGCTCGTCTTCTTTACTTTCTCTATCTACAGTATAGTATCCATCTCTAATAAATTGGAAACTATCTCCAGGCTTAAACTCGCCAATATTTTCTACAAACCCTTCTTTAATAGTCCAAGAGTTCTTACAAATTCTTTCACTAAAGTCTTTACCTTCAGTTCCAGGAACAAATAACGATGTAAAATAATTAAACTTAGCTTTTTTAGCTGTACTCTTTTCTACATACCCAATATTACCGTTTGGTTTTCTTGCATCAAAGCCTGAACCAGATTTAGTCTCCGGATCATAAGTACAATGAACTTTAGTTACATTACCATCCTTATCATATTCAACACTATTAGCTAGAACGAAATAGGCATTCATTAATCTTACTTCTTCGCCTAAAGCTAATCTCTTCCATTTCTTATTAGGCTTTTCTTCAATAAAGTCATCTCTATTAATATAAACATATTTAGAGAAAGCCATTTTTCTTGAGCCTAGACTATCATTTTCTTGGTTGTTTATTACATCAACGTATTCTACCTTACCTTCTGGATAGTTATCAATCACAAGTTCAATTGGGTCAATAACGGCAAAGATCCTTTTTGTTTTTAGTTTTAGGTCTTCTCTAACTACATGCTCCAACATTTCCATTGACACAGTAGCATTAGTTTTAGATAAACCTGCACTAATTACAAAATCTTTAATTGTCTCTGGTGTATAACCTCTTCTTCTAATACCTCTTAGTGTAGGCATACGTGGGTCATCATAACCAGTAACATAACCTTTCTCTACAAGTTCTCTAAAGTATCTTTTAGATAGAATTGTATTTTCAATATTTAATCTACCAAATTCAATTTGTTGGGGAGTGTGTTCCATTTCACACTCCTTTACAAACCAATCATATAAAGGCCTATGGTTTTCAAATTCAATTGAACATAGTGAATGCGTAATACCTTCAATCGCATCTTGTAATGGATGAGCAAAATCATACATTGGATAAATGCACCATTTATCTCCTTGACGATGATGATGGATATATAAAATACGATAGATAATAGGATCTCTCATATTAATATTAGGATGAGACATATCTATCTTAGCTCTTAGTGTTTTTTCACCTTCCTTATATTTACCATTTTTCATGTTTTCAAAAAGTTTTAAATTTTCTTCGACACTTCTGTTTCTATAAGGAGAATTAGTACCAGCTTCAGTAAAAGACCCTCTCATTCTACTAATTTCTTCTTGAGTTGAATCATCTACATAAGCTAAACCTTTTCTAATTAATAACTTAGCTCTTTCATACTGTTCATCAAAATAGTCGCTCCCATACAAAATCTTGTCAGGTTCATAGCCTAACCAGCGAACATCTTCAATTATTGCATCTACATATTCAACATCTTCTTTTTCTGGGTTAGTATCATCAAAACGTAAATTTGTTCTACCACCATAATCTCTAGCAGTTTCAAAATCAACTACAATTGCCCTTGCGTGTCCAATATGTAAATAAGAGTTTGGTTCAGGAGGAAATCTCGTAACTACTTCTTTAACTTTTCCTTCTGCTAAATCTTTCTCTACAATAGTTTTTATAAAATTTGATTCCATTTTATTTTCCTTTCACGTGCATAAACTGAATGTTTTTCGCATTCACATATTTCTCATATATTTCTTTAGTTATTTCAATTGCTTTATCTACTTCTGTATAACTAAAGCACACTACAAATACTAACAATTTCTTAGTTTTATTTGTAATCATCGTTCTTTCGCTGTCAGATGTTGAAGAACCAAAAGGCCCAACTTCATCTACATAAACAGGGATATTACTTACATTTAACTTCCCTCTACCAATACCAAAAAACAAATCATCAGTTCTGCCTTTTCTGATAATGACATCACCAACTATCTTATCATAATCTAAAACAGCGGTATTGCGTTTTAAAATGATTGATAAAGCATTCCCAGCATCAACAGCATTATTTATTAAATAAAGCCCTCTGTCTTTTACAATCCTACGAAGCAAAGATTCTGATGCAACTTTATAACGACTAGGGTCTTTTCCTAAAGTCCTATAAGCATTTCTAGCCTCATCAATTAAAGGAACTTTTAAAACATCTTCTAAAGTAGGACACACTTTTTGAACTTCAATTTCAAGCTCTTTTAATAATCCTTTTAGCTCTTTACTACTTTCTTTAATCTCTACATCCATAATAAATGCTAGAGTATTAAAATCAGGAAGTAAATCACTAATTGATTTATCTACAGTAATCTTCAAAGTTAATTTCCTTTTATTTCAGCTATGTAACTATTTAAGTTACTAATTTGAGCTTGAGTGTTGCTAACTCGAAGTTCTAAATTAATCTTAGCTTCATTAACTCTTTCAATACTACGAATTAGTTCTAAGTAGTATTGAACTTTTTCATCTTTTTCTAAAGCTGATGTTTGTTTCTTAATATAGTCCATTCTATGATATAACTGGTCTTGGTTAAGATTTATTCTCTTAAGTAAATGTTCTGTTTTTTGAATTTCTTCTTCTAATTTTTGTTCTTCATAATATCTAATATCACTATTTAGTCTTTTCATTTTAGATTCGTTATTTTGATAATCTTGGAAAAGACGTTTTAATTCTTCATTATATAAGTAATAATCATGAATAACTTGTTCATTAGTGATTAATCGTTGCTTTAAAGCATTTCTTTCTGAAACTCGGCGATTAACTTCTTCTAGTTTAACTTCATAACTAGTTTGTTTGTTTTTAAGTTCTAGCAAACGAGAATCCAGTTTTTCAATTCTTTCTTTATCCGCATTATTTCTTACTAAAGAAAGTTCAATCTTTAATGCTTCGTTCTTCTTATTTAAACTTTCAATTTCAGATTTGTTTTCTTGTAAAGCACTATCAGTAGCAGCTTTTTCTTTTTCTAAAGAAGCAAGTTGTTTTTCTAACTTTTTCTTTGCAGCTTCACTAGCTTTGATTGCCGCTTTATCTTCAGCTGTAAGAACTTCTTTTCTTCTTGCTTCTAAATATTTAGAAATTAAATTTACTTCTGCTTTACTTAAAGCAACTAACTCACCATCATAATCACTAATAAACTTTTGATAACGCAATCTAATTCTAGTTGGTTCATCTTTTTCAAGTTCTACTAAAGCTTTTCTATTTAAATCTAAATTGTATTTAGCATTTTGCAATTGATTGTTTAGATCTTTCTTTTCTTTTAGTGTAAGTTTCTTAGCTTCAAGTTTTCTTTCTAAAGCATCAATATTAATAATGTCATTATCGATATCATTACGTTTATCTTGAATCTTAATTTTTAGTAATTTAGATGCATTAGTATATGTTTGTTCTTCCTCATTACTTCTTTGTTTTAAGACTGCTTTTCGTTCTCTAATCGCTTCAATTTCACGTTTGAAATTAAGATCATTGATATCTTCTTCAGTAACACTATCAAACTTTTGATTGATAGTATCTAATTCACTTTGACGTTGTTTGATCTCTAAAACAATTTTATCAAGTTCAAGTAATAAACTATCATGCTTTTCTTCAAGTTTGGCTTTTTCACTTTCCTTCACAATTAAATCTTTATTGTATTGCTCGCCTAATTTCTTCAACTCATCATCTTTCTTTGTAAGTTCTGCTTGGGTTTGAGTTTGATATAAAAGTAAAGCTTCTTTTGATGCCTTAATTTCTTCAGTAAGTTTTTCAATTTGCGCACTGCTTACTTGTTTTGCATCTTCAGCTTGCTTCTTAAGTTTAGCTTCTAAATCTTTGATTTCTTTTTTCTTTGTTTCTACTTCAGTTTCAAGTTCTTTGACTTTTTGCTTATAAAATTTTTCTAAGGCTTTGATTTCTTTTTGATTTTTAGAAGATTTTTCTTGAATTTGTTTTTCTAATTGCTCTTTTTCTTTTTGAATGCTCGCAACTTCAGCTAAAAAGATTTCACGATAATGAAGATATCTTTCTTCTTCTTGTTTCTTTAATTGATTTAGTTCACTTGCAAACTCAGCTTCTCTTTTATCTTGATTGTTTTTTAAAAGTGTATTTGAACGTTTAAGATTAGTTCTTTCTTTTTTAATCTCTGTTAGTTCTTGTTCATTTTTTGAAGCTGCTTGAGTTTGTTTTTTAAGCTCACTATCACTAGCTTTTAATTTAGCTTCTAAAGATTTCTTATCTGCTTTATATTTTGTTTCTAAATTTTCATAATCTTTCTTTAGTTTTTTATAAAAAGTGTTGTCTAAAGGCTCACTACTATTTAGTGCTTTTACGTCAACTTTATTTTTAGCTTTTAAATCTTTAGTAGTTTCTTTTTCTTTTTTTAGACTACTTTTAGTTTTCGTAAGATCAGCTTTAGCTTCTTTTAAACTTTCCTTAGCTTTTGCAAGTTCTTCTTCTTTACTAGCAATAGTTTCTTTTAAAGTTTTGTTTTCTTTTTCTAAAGCTTCACTACTAGCACTTTCAGTTCCGTAACTCTTTTTCAATATATCTAGAGCTTCTTTACGTTTTTTGACCGTGTCAGTATCTGATCCTTCTACAACTTTATCTATCTCTTTTTTCGTCATCATTTTCCTCCTTTGCTTAATTTGCGATCATTTGAATAATAATTGCGATAAACAGTAAAACTGCTCCACCAGCAATAGCCCAAAATAGACCATGCTTTATTATAACAAAAATCCAATGCGTTTTCTTTAACTTCTCTTCCTTTTCTACAATCCTCTTACCATAATTAGCAAATGCACTTATCTTATATTTAGTAAGTATTAAGTTTTCAATTGTAACTTTTTCTATCTTAGCTTCATTTTTAATTTGTTTTTTATAATAACTACTCACCTTACGGAATTTACGATTATGCTCGTTATTAATTTTGTTTTGGAAAACTCTTAAACTAATTAAATCATCACGTTGTTTAGTTCGCTCACTAACAAAAATAGCATTATAAACAAATAAATAAAATAAACTAATTATTCCTAAAACAATAACAATTATTGCTAGGATACGGAAAAATGGAGCTTCAAAAAACAAGTTTCCTAAAGTTTTTTGTAAGTATGCTCCAAAACGATAGCGACCAAAATCATTCATTATTCTTGAATGAGGACTATAGAAAATCCCTGTAAAGATAATTGCTGAAACAATAATTAAGATTTGATAAAACTTATAATTAAGTGCTTTATATACAGGTTTGCTCTTTATCGTTTTCTTATTTGTTTCATACAACTCTTTTGTTTCACTTTGAAAATCTTTATGCCACTTTTTAATAATCGAGCGGATTCTCTTTTGTTTTGGTTTTATTTCTTCCCTAATTCTTAATATTGAGCCAAATGTTAATTCCGTTTCATCTTTTGTAATTAAAAACTCTTCTAAATATTTTATATTCAATTTTTCATCAATTTCATATAAGAAAGGGCTCTTTCTTAATGCTTGAATGCGTCTTGCTTGAAGAAGAAGGTCATCATGTTCTGGTTTTAAATTCTCCTCTTCTAAATCACCTTGTTCTTTTTCAGATTCAAAAGCATCAAAACTAATTACTTCTTTTTCTTCTTTCTCCTCATCTAAAACAAGATCTTCTTCTAATTCTTCCTCATAAACATGTTCATCATAACCAGGGATCTCTTCTTCAACTAGTTCATAGCTAACTTCTTGCTCTAACTCGATTTCTTCTTGCTCTTCTAGTTCTAATTCGTATTCTTCTTCAGCCGGTTCATAAACAACTTCTTGTTTTATTTTGCTTTCTTCTTTAGTTTTATAATATTCTTTTTCATCAAATTTATCTTCAAAAACATCAAATTGAATTACTTCTTTTTCTGGCTCTTTAGGCTTTTCTTCTTTTTCTTTCTTGCTAAACAGTTTTTTGAAAAACTGTATTTTTTTAGAATCTTCATATTCCTTTTCTTCAGAAGGAAGAACAGTATATCTTTGTTGTTGGGATTCGATAGTTATACCTAATGTTGCCTCATCATTAAATTCAGATCGGAAAATATCTTCGCTGATTATTTCTTTATCTATACGCTTATTTTTACCCATAAGCCTTCACCTCAGAATAACTTATCAAGGCATCGTTTAATAACCCAACTTTTTTAAAACGTTCTTGAGAAAAAATATTTTCATATATTGCAATCGGTGATTTAAAATCAATATTATCTAAGTTTGTAAAGAATAAATCAATTCCTGATTCAGTTAAAACTACATCATCTTGATATGTGTTTGTATATAAATAGAAAATGTATTGACTATAAATATCATGACCATGAATTTTATTATTTAATAAAGCATCATTCATGTATGCTTTAAGTAATGGTCTTTTCTCCCAAGTCCTCTTCACAAACAATTCTTCATAATTAGATGCAAAGATTAATCTTGAAGCAAAATCAATTTCATCATTTAATAATAAAAACTCTTCTTCATGTGCTTGATATTGTTTAATTATTGTCTTAGCATTTTTAAAATAATAACTGTTTTCTGTTGCGAAAACTACTAAAAACTTTTCATTATATTGATTCAAAAGCTCACGATTATTTTCAATCGCAATTAATTTGTTTTTATATTCTTCCAAACTGTTAACTCCAAACATCAAGAACAATTTATTTTTATGGTCAAAATAGAATTGATATTTTTCAATGCTCTTTTCTAAAGCCATCTTTCCATAACGATTAGAATTAGCATAGATATCATCTTTACTAGCTATAATTAAATCCATTATGTTTTCTCTATTATGTAAATCATTTCTTA
>Ga0209719_1001028_pt1 | contig 37298 bp, 42 predicted proteins | sample AD_JPNAS2_MetaG_FD_184421 | JGI IMG/M metagenome (GOLD analysis project Ga0209719, IMG submission 184421) | Active sludge microbial communities of municipal wastewater-treating anaerobic digesters from Japan - AD_JPNAS2_MetaG (SPAdes) (version 2) | ecosystem: Engineered > Bioreactor > Anaerobic...
GTTATGGCGAAGGAAAAATTTTCGCGTACCAAGCCGCATGTGAATGTGGGAACGATTGGCCACGTGGACCATGGAAAAACGACATTGACCAGCGCGATCACCAAAGTGCAGGCACAAAAAGGTCAGGCGAAAGCGATGGACTTTGCCTTGATCGACAAGGCGCCTGAGGAACGGGAACGCGGTATAACGATCTCCATTTCCCACGTGGAATACGAGACGGATCAGCGTCACTATGCGCACGTTGACTGCCCGGGTCACGCGGACTACATTAAGAACATGATTACCGGCGCAGCCCAGATGGACGGAGCCATTCTTGTGGTAGCCGCCAATGACGGCGCCATGGCACAGACCCGCGAGCACGTTCTTCTTGCCCGTCAGGTAAACGTACCTGCCATCGTCATCTGGCTGAATAAAGTTGACATGGTTGACGATCCTGAGCTGCTTGAGCTTGTGGAACTGGATCTTCGTGAACTGCTTTCCAAGTATGACTTTGACGGCGACAATCTTCCCATCGTGCGCGGTTCAGCGCTGAAAGCTCTGGAAGGCGATCCGGAACATATTGCGAACATCGGCAAACTGATGGATGCGGTGGACAGCTATATTCCGACTCCGGCGCGTGCGCTTGATAAACCGTTCCTGATGCCTGTGGAAGACGTTTTCACGATTACCGGGCGTGGCACCGTGGTTACGGGCCGTATTGAGCAGGGCGTGATCAAGGTCGGCGACAAGGTGGAAATCGTTGGTATTGCGGAAGAGACCCGTGAGACGACGTGCACCGGTGTGGAGATGTTCCGCAAACTGATGGATCAGGGTGAAGCAGGCGACAACGTGGGTCTTCTTCTTCGCGGTATCGACCGTACGGACGTAGAGCGCGGCATGGTCATTGCCAAGCCCAAGAGCATTACGCCTCACACGAAGTTTGAGGGGGAAGTTTATGTGCTGAAGAAAGAGGAAGGCGGCCGTCATACGCCCTTCTTCAACGGCTATCGTCCCCAGTTTTACTTCCGTACCACGGACGTTACCGGCAACCTCATTCTTCCCGAAGGGGTGGAAATGGTTATGCCCGGCGACAACGTCACGATTACGGGTGAACTGATCATGCCTATCGCCATGGGTCCGGAACTTCGCTTCGCCATCCGCGAAGGCGGTCGTACGGTCGGCGCCGGTGTGGTCACTAAAATTATCCAGTAGTCTGAGAAATGGTGCAGGCACAGTGCCTGCTCCTTGAAATTGATTGTAAAACAGCAAAGTTGCGTCCGGCGTAGTTGTGGCGCAGTCGTCATCTGACAGTGGAGAATATCATGAGCTCTGACTCTAAAATCAGACTTAAATTACAAGCCTATGATCACCGCTTGCTTGACAAGTCTATTAACCAGATTGTTACGGCAGCCCGCAGCACAGGCTCTGACGTACGCGGTCCTATCCCGCTTCCCACCCAAATGAGCAAATACACTGTGTTGCGCAGCCCGCATGTGGATAAAAAATCCCGTGAGCAATTCGAAAGCCGTACGCATAAGCGAGTGCTGGACATTCTTAAGCCCAGTTCCAATACAGTGGACGCTCTGATGAAACTGGCGCTGCCGGCTGGTGTGGATGTAGAAATCAAATAGCAACCGAGCCTGGCGGACGGGTGCCTTCCGGTACTGATGTCCGCTGTGAGGATAAGAATGATGCTGAAAGGTTTGTTGGGAAAAAAACTGGGCATGACCCGACTCTTCACCGAAGAGGGGTTGTGGATCCCTGTCACTTTGCTTCAAGCCGGGCCGTGCACCGTGGTACAGCGCAAAACCGCTGACCGCGATGGCTACGAGGCGGTCCAGGTTGGTTATGGTGACAAAAAAGAAAGCAGATGCACCAAGCCCCTTCGTGAGCATTTCAAAGCCGCAGGTGTTGAGCCGAAAAAGGTGCTTCGGGAATTTAAAGTTGATAATGACAGCGAATTAAAGCCCGGAGATATGATCGGCAGTGATATCTTCAAAAAGGGTGATCGTGTAGATGTATCCGGTCTGAGCAAAGGCCGGGGCTTCGCCGGGGCAATGAAACGCCACAATTTCGCGGGCGGTCCCAACACGCACGGCTCCCGTTTTCACCGTCGGCCCGGTTCCGTGGGCGCAAGTGCCACACCGGCGGAAATTGTGAAGGGCAAGAAAATGCCCGGGCAGATGGGCAATTGTCGTGTAACGGTTCAGAATCTCGAAATTATTGATGTGGTCCACGAAAAGAACCTCCTGGTTATCCGAGGCGCTGTTCCTGGTGCCAATGGCGGAATGATCATGGTTAAACACAGTGTGAAGGGAGCCAGATAATCATGGTAACCCTCAGAGTTGTAAACATGCAGGGTGCGGAGCAGGCACCGATTGAAGCCAGCAGTGCCGTCTTTGACGTAGAAGTAAGCGATACCTTGCTTCATGACGTGGTTGTGGGGCTGCAGGCCAACAAACGGCAGGGCACGCACAAAACCAAAACGCGTGGTGAAGTTTCCGGCGGTGGTGCCAAGCCCTTCCGTCAGAAAGGCACTGGTCGTGCCCGTCGTGGCAGCAGTCGCGAGCCGGGACTTAAAGGTGGCGGTGTTGTTTTTGGGCCTGTTCCCCGCAGCTATCGCACAAGTCTTACTGTCGGTATGAAGCGCCAGGCGCTGTGCGGCGTATTGAGCAATCGGGTGAAAGCCGAGCGTTTATGCGTTCTTTCAGGGCTTACTTTTGATGCACCGAAAACAAAGGCTTTCGCGGACATGGTCGAAGCAATCGATGCGGATGCCCGTCGTACCCTTTTTGTCGTAGCAGAGCATAACCCGGTAGTGCTTTTGTCCTCACGGAATATTCCGAATGTGGCTGTAAGAACCGCTTCCGACCTCAATGTGTTGGACGTGCTGAATGCCACTCGAATCGTTCTACAGCAGGAAGCGCTGCCCAAACTTGAGGAGCGGCTGGCATGACCCTTGAATATCATAAGATTATAGATCGGCCTATCGTCACTGAAGAATCACAGATTCTCAGAGAAAACGGCAACCACTATGTGTTTCGTGTCAATCCGGCAGCCAATAAAAAGCAGATCGGCGAGGCTGTTGAGGAAATGTACCGGAAAGAAGAAATTAAAGTGGTCGCTGTGCGAACCATGAACTGTCGGGGCAAATCCCGCCGTCAGTTTGGAACGCGTCTCAGCGGTCGCCGTGCCCATTGGAAAAAAGCCATCGTTACCCTGCGGGACGGTGACTCCATTGAATTCATCTGACGGAGATATTACTGATGCCTATCAAACGTTATAAACCATATACACCGTCCCGCCGTCACATGACCGTATCGGACTTCTCCGAGTTGTCTGCTGTCAAGGCAGAGAAAAAGCTCCTGAAGCCGAAAAAGCGGATCAGCGGCAGAAACAATATGGGTCGAGTTACGCTTCGTCGTCGCGGTGGCGGCAGCAAAAGGCTGTACCGCGTTATTGATTACCGGTGCAATAAAGACGGTATCCCCGGAACCGTTGCCACCCTTGAATACGATCCTAATCGTACGGCAAGAATCGCGCTGATTAACTATGCCGACGGCGAAAAGCGTTATATGATTGCTAACACTGCCCTCAAAGTAGGACAGAAGATCCTCAGCGGTGACAAGGCCGATTTTGAACCCGGCAATACCATGGAACTGGGTCGCATGCCTCTGGGTAGTGTCGTCTACAATGTCGAACTTACCCCTGGAAAAGGCGGACAAATTGCAAGATCGGCAGGGAACAAATGTCAGCTTCTGGCGAAAGAAGGCAAATTTGTGGTGCTGCGCCTGCCTTCCGGAGAAATGCGTCGCTTCTTCAGCGAGTGCCGCGCCACGCTGGGCACAGTCAGCAACGAAGATCATGCCAATATTGCGCTGGGCAAAGCGGGAAGAACCCGCTGGCTCGGACGGAGGCCTAAGGTTCGCGGTGTGGCAATGAACCCGGTAGACCATCCCCATGGCGGCGGTGAAGGTCGCACTTCCGGCGGTCGTCATCCTGTGTCCCCCTGGGGCGTACCCACCAAAGGACGTAAGACACGGAAGAAAAACAACCGGTCCAATCAGTTTATTATTCGGCGGAGAAATGCATAACAGCAGGCTAAGTGCCTGACAACTGCAATATGATGCCTGAAACAGGCAAAACCAATAAGGAGTAAACAGGTGTCCCGTTCGTTAAAGAAAGGCTATTTCATTGACGATCACCTGCTGCGGAAAGTAGACAAGCAACAGCGTGAAAGAGACCGAAGGGTTATTAAGACCTGGTCACGCCGTTCCACGATCATTCCCGATATGGTGGGTCTGACCTTGGCGGTTCATAATGGGAAGTCGTTCCTCCCTGTATTCGTAACAGAAAACATGGTAGGGCATAAACTGGGTGAGTTCGCGCCTACACGCACTTTCCGTTCTCACGCGGGCAAAAAATAACAGGAGTCTTCAGCCATGCTTACAGCACGGGCAAAAGTAAAAAATATCCGGATCTCCGCCAGAAAAGCGCGTCTGGTAGCTGATATGATTCGTGGCAAAAGGGTTTTAGAAGCACGGGATATTCTGGAATTCTCTTTAAAACGTTCAGCAGAGCCCATCCGCAAACTGTTGGATTCGGCAGTGGCAAACGTTGAGATGCAAGCCAGAGAAGTGCGGCGCCGTGTTGACACAGATGATTTTAAAGTCAACACAATTATGGTGGACGAAGGGCGCACCTTTTACCGCCACCAGCCTATGGCTCGCGGACGCGCAGGTCGTATCCGTCATCGCAGCAGTCATGTAACCCTGACCATCACGGAATAGAGGAGATACTCATGGGTCAGAAGATTCATCCTTTCGGTTTTCGTCTGGGCGTTATCCAGAACTGGTCATCCATCTGGTATGCCGGCAAAGACTATTCTGAACTGCTGCATAAAGATTTGCAGATTAGAGAGTATGTTAAAAAACGTCTGGAAAACGATCCCGATAATCCGAAAGCCGAAGTAGGCAAGGTGGTTATAGAGCGGGTCGGCCGTAAGACCAAGGTGTTCATTTTCACACCTCAAAAGGCTTACGCAGTCGGCAGCAGCGGAGACCGCGTGGATAAGCTGCGGATGGAACTTCAAAAGCTTACCGACCATGACGTGGAAATAGAAATTAAGCAGATCGAAGTTGCAGAATTAAGCGCACAGCTTGTGGCAGACCGTCTTGCTTCGCAGTTGGAACGGCGTGTTTCTTTCCGACGTGCAATGAAAAAAGCGATGCAGAGTACCATGCGCATGGGCGCAAAGGGTATTCGAATTCGAATTGCCGGCAGATTAAACGGCGCAGAAATCGCCCGTGCAGAGCAAAGCCGGGAAGGCAGTGTGCCCCTGCATACATTGCGTGCCAATGTAGATTATGGCACCTCTACAAGCCGTACCACCTACGGCGCAATCGGGGTGAAAGTGTGGATTTATCTGGGCGACATAATGCCTGGTGAAAGAATAGATGATCTTGCCCCTGAAAAAGAAGCGCAGGATAGCGGGCGCAGCCGGACATTCAGGGGTAATCGTGATGATCAGGCTGGCGGAAAATCTGGTCGCGGTGATAGGCGTGGTGGACGCGGTTCCCGTGGCGGTCGCGGTTCCGACGGAGCTTCTCCTAAGTAACAAACGAATAATCCTGAAAATTTGCACAATCGTGCCACAGGCACATAGTGGAGACTGATAAGTCATGTTAATGCCAAAACGTGTAAAATATCGTAAACAGCAGCGCGGTCGTCGTATGGGAGCTGCCAAAGGCGGCTACAGTCTGGAAGAAGGCGAATTCGGTCTGAAGGCGCTGCAGGATGGCTGGATTACCTCCCGTCAGATTGAAGCAGCGCGTGTCGCCATCAATCGCCATTTACGGCGTGGCGGTAAAGTGTTCATCCGTGTCTTTCCGGACAAGCCCATTACGAAGAAACCTGCTGAAACACGTATGGGTAAAGGAAAAGGTGCTCCGGATCAGTGGGTGGCCGTTGTGAAACCCGGACGCATTATGTTTGAGATTGAAGGCGTACCTGAAACCCTCGCCCGGGAAGCTGTCCGCCTTGCTGGATTTAAACTTCCCATTAAGACCCGCTTTGTATCGCGTATGCAATAGTGGCTGGTCCCAACTACGGAGTGTCATGCATTGAAAGCCAAAGAACTGAGAGAAAAAACCAACGAAGCGCTTGAGCAGATGCTTAAAGAGTGCCGCGACAATATCGTCAATTTCCGGTTTCAGCTTGCGACGGGTGTTGTTGAAAATGTTCGTCGGGCAAGAGAAGCACGCAAAGACATAGCCAGAATCAAAACCATTATAAAAGAGCGGGAAATGGCTGAGGCGAAAAGGACTACAGAATCATGAGCACCGACGTGACGCAGGAAATAAAAGACGACAAAGGCAATCGTAAGGAACGTGTGGGCCTCGTTGTCAGTACCGCTATGGATAAAACCATTACCGTGGCTGTCGATCGGGTGAAGGAGCACCGCTTGTATAATAAAGCGCTGCGCCGCACAAAAAAATATAAAGCCCACGATGCTGAAAATACATGTAATGTTGGTGATACCGTTCGTATCAGGGAAACGCGTCCGCTAAGTAAGACAAAACGCTGGCGCTTGGTGGAAATTATTGAACGCGCTAAGTAGCGGTTAAGGATAGATTCTATGATCCAGATTTACTCTACGTTAAATGTTGCGGATAACTCCGGTGCACGTAAACTGCGCGTTATTCAGGTGATGGGCGGTTCAAAAAGACGTTATGCCAGTCTCGGCGATATCGTTACCGCTAGCGTCCGGGAAGTCATCCCGAACGCCGCTGTCAAGAAAGGCGATGTGGTCAAGGCCGTTATTGTCCGCGTGAAACAGGACACACAGCGTCCGGACGGAACAGTGATTCGTTTTGATTCAAATGCTGCTGTTCTGATCAATGCACAGAAAGAGCCGCGCGGCACCCGTATTTTCGGGCCGGTGCCTCGCGAACTTCGTGAAGGCGGTTTCCTGCGTATTCTCTCTCTGGCCCCCGAAGTATTATAGGATTAGGTGTACCATGTATATCAGAAAAAAAGATATCGTTGTTGTTACAAGCGGTCGGTATAAAGGACGGCGCGGGCGGGTTCTTGAAGTTTACCCCAAGAAAGATACGCTCCTTGTCGAAGGCGTTAATATCCGCAAGCATCATACCAAACCCGGCCGGGGAAACCAGACCGGCGGAATCGTTGAACGGGAAGCTCCCATTCACATTTCCAATGTAATGGGCTGGTGCGAGGAAAAACAGCAGCCGTCGCAAATTCAGATGAAAAAACTTGCCGACGGCAGGCGGGTCCGCGTGTGGAAACTTACCGGAGAAGTATTGGATTAACTCTACAGGACAGCGCAGCCTGTCTGGTACTCAGTGAAGCAGCAGGATCTGCCAGGAGAAATAAGTCGTGGTTGCAAGATTAAAAGAGCACTACAGAAAAGAAATCGTGGGCGCCCTCACCAATGAGTTCAACTATAAAAATGTTATGGAAGTACCTTGCCTGGTAAAGGTGGTGGTGAACATGGGCGTGGGCGATGCCATTGCTGATGCCAAGAATATGGACGCCGCCATTGCGGAACTGGCGCAGATTACAGGACAAAAAGCCGTGATCCGCAAAGCCCGAAAATCTATATCCAATTTCAAACTCCGTGCAGGTGCTAATATTGGGTGCATGGTCACCTTACGCGGTGATTATATGTGGGAGTTTGTTGATCGGTTGTTTAATATTGCGATACCCCGGATCCGCGACTTCCGCGGACTGCCGCCTAAAGCGTTTGATAAACAGGGCAATTATACCCTGGGTATTCGCGAGCAGACGATCTTTCCGGAAATTAATCTGGATAAAGTAAGCCGGGTTAGAGGAATGAACGTGACATTTGTCATCAAAAACTCTAATTCCGCTGAAGAAAGTTATGCATTGTTAAAACATCTCGGAATGCCCTTTGCCGGGTAAATTGATGACAGGTAGCATCAGGGCGTTGAACGCTCAACAGAAGGTTTACAGCGTTGGCTAAATTAAGCAAGAAAGAAAAGCACAAGAGGCAGTTGAAACTTGTTGAAAAATATAAGGAAAAACGCGCCTCCTTGAAAGCAACGATGATTGATCCCGAACTCTCTCTGGAAGAGAGACTTGCAGCAGGTCGTGCTCTGGCGAAGCTTCCCAGGGATTCCAGCCCGGTGCGACTGCGCAACCGCTGCAAACTGAGTGGAAGGCCCAGAGGGTACTTGAGAAAATTCGGTCTTTCCAGAATCGCGCTGCGCGAACTCGCGCACGAAGGCAAAATTCCCGGTGTCACCAAGTCAAGTTGGTAAAATTATTTCTTGAACAAGGATTGAAAAGTTATGTCAATGAGCGACCCTATTGCCGATTTGCTGACCCGGATTCGTAATGGTCTTCAGGCACAGAAGCCAAGCGTTGATGTTCCGCGCTCCCAAATGAAAGTTGCCATTTGTCGTGTGCTGAAGGAACAGGGATATATTGCGGGTTTTGAAGAACTCGATAATACTCCGCAGGGAACCCTTCGGATTGCATTGAAATATCTGCCCGATCGCCGGCCCGTTTTACAGGGTGTTCGCAGAATCAGCAAGCCTAGCCTTCGCGTTTACATGGCCCATAGCGAACTGAAACCTGTTCGCAGTGGTCTGGGCATTTCTATTGTCAGTACTTCCAAAGGTGTTATGACAGGAAAACAAGCCCGTGCGGAAAATGTAGGCGGTGAACTGATTTGTGAAGTATGGTAAACAAACTGACCGCCCAACTTGATTTTAATAACATAGGAGTTACAGCGCCGTGTCCCGTATAGGAAAATTACCGGTACCCGTACCCGCAGGTGTGACCTGCACGCTCAACGGGTCTCATTTGAAAGTCACCGGGCCCAAAGGCTCTCTGGAAGCCAGCTTTTCACCGGAGATGACGATGACCCTGGCTGATGGACAGTTGAATGTCATGCGTCCAAGCGATGCCAAAGAACATAAAGCGCTCCATGGTCTAACCCGGACGTTGGCGAACAATATGGTCGTAGGCGTAAGCGAAGGCTTTAAAAAGACGCTGCTTATTGAAGGCACCGGCTATCGTGCTTCGCTGCAAGGTAAAAATCTTAACCTTGTCATCGGGTACAGCCACCCCGTAGTTGTTGAACCGCCTGAAGGCATTACGCTGGAAGTGGAAGGTACGAGCACCATTCATGTGACGGGCATCAACAAAGAGCTGGTCGGTCAGGTTGCGGCTAATATTCGCAAGATCCGCGCTGTTGAGCCGTACAAAGGCAAAGGGATCCGGTATCAGAATGAGTTTGTAGTCCGCAAAGAAAGCAAGACTACAGGAAAGTAAGTACTAATCAGCCAGAGCCGGCAGCCGAAAAAGCCGGTTTATTGAAAGGCATATCATGGCTCATACGAACCCTAAAATCATACAGCAAAAACTGCGTGCGGAACGCATTCGCAAGAAAATCAGCGGGACTCCTGAGCGGCCCCGTCTGCATGTCGGGCGCAGCCTGAAGCATATTTATGCTCAGTTAATTGATGATACCACAGGGCGCACTTTAGCCACTGCCTCTTCCCTGGCGTTGAAAATAGACGGCGGCAATATTCAGGGTGCCAAAGAAGTGGGAAAATCCATCGGTGAAAAGGCAAAAGCCATAGAAGTGACCCAGGTCAGTTTTGACAGAGGCGGTCATTTGTATCATGGCAGAGTCAAGGCGCTTGCTGATGCGGCGCGTGAAGCGGGACTGCAGTTTTAGCAGACAGGTTACAAGTCAAGATAGTTTTAAACACATGAGGCGGCCAGATGAATCGCAAAGCTGAGTTAACCAACGAATTTAAAGAAGATGATTCAAACGTACAGCACGTTGTGAAAATTTACCGTGTTGCTAAAGTCGTAAAAGGCGGCAGGCGCTTTAATTTCAGTGCGCTGGTCGTTGTAGGCGATCGGAACGGTAATGTCGGAGCTGCACTGGGTAAAGCGGCTGAAGTTCCCGAAGCTATTCGTAAAGGGACTGAAAAAGCCTGGAAAAACCTGATCAATGTGCCCATTGTCGCCACCACAATTCCTCATGAAATCACTGGGCGTCTTGGGGCTGCACGGGTCTTATTAAAGCCTGCCTCGCGTGGTACCGGTGTGGTTGCCGGTGGTGCGGTTCGTGCTGTTGTAGATGCTGCGGGCTATCAGAATATTCTGACTAAGTCGCTTGGTTCCGACTGTGTGACCAACATCGTCTGGGCAACCATAGAAGCATTGCGCAGCCTTAAAAAAGTAGAAGAAGTTGCGGCTGAGCGTGGATTGGAAGTATCCGAAGTGCTGTAATCAGCAGAAGCACGCTCTGATTGCCACAACGTAATTAAAAGGAAGTGAACAGTCATGGAACTGCATAGTTTAAAAAGTGCTCCGCACACTAGAAAAAACAGAAAACGAGTTGGCCGGGGTCATGGCAGTGGCTGGGGCAAAACGGCCGGTCGCGGACATGGCGGTCAGAAGTCCAGGGCAGGGTATAGCCAGCGGCCCGCATTTGAAGGCGGCCAGATGCCTTTGGCGCGTCGGCTGCCCAAACGCGGTTTCTACCACGAAAAACGCTTTGCGCTGGCAGGCGTTAATGTGGACGTGATCAATGATGTATTTGAAGACGGTGCCGAAATCACCTGGGAAATGCTTCAGGATGCACGTCTGGCTAAGAGAGAACGTGGTGGGGTCAAAGTTCTTGGGCGCGGTGAAGTGCAGAAGCGCTTTACTCTGATCGTCCAGGCGGCAAGCGCAAGTGCTTTGAAAAAAATTGAGGACGCCGGCGGCAAAGTTGTGATCGTGTCGGCGGCGACTATCGAAAGTGATGGCGAAGAAGCTGTTGCCCAGGAATAATTCAGTACGGATCTTCAAGGAGCTTTGCTGTGGCTGAACCTATTGAAGCCTTTAAAAACGCATTTAAAATACCGGAACTTAAAAGCCGTATTCTTTTTACGCTGCTTATGCTCACTTTGTACCGCCTGGGCGCTCATGTCCCTGTTCCGGGGGTCGATGGGCACGCTCTGGCTCAAATGCTCGGGCGCGGTTCCGGTCTGCTTGGTTTTTACGACCTGTTCACAGGCGGCGCCTTTTCACAGGCAACCGTTTTTGCACTCGGTATCATGCCGTATATTACGTCGTCCATTATCCTTTCTCTGCTTGTGAATGTGATTCCTGCCCTGGAAAATCTTCAGAAACAGGGGCAGGAAGGTCAACGTAAAATCAACGACTACACTCGATACGGCACCATTTTTCTCTGCATCGTGCAGTCTATCGGAATCGCTGTTTACCTGCAGAGCATGGGACCCACCATCGTGCCGCATTCCGGCGTGTTCTTTATTGCACTTACCATGATTACATTGACCGCGGGCACATCATTCATTATGTGGCTCGGTGAGCAGATTACAGAGCACGGTATCGGCAACGGCATGTCTCTGATTATTTTTACCGGTATCGTGTCCGGTATGCCCCGTGCCATCTCCAATATGTTCAATTTGCTGCGCACCGATCAGATCTCCATTGCCGTCGTGCTTGTGCTTGCGTTTATGATGGTTTTTGTTGTCGCCGGTGCCATTATAGTCACGACCGGTCAGAGACGTATTCCGGTTCAGTACCCCAAAGTTGTCAATCAGCGCCGTGTATCAGGCGGACAGCGGACCTATCTCCCGCTGCGTGTGAATCAGGCAGGTGTGATACCGATTATTTTCGCCAGCTCTATTCTCATGCTTCCCGATGCGCTGGTGCGCAGTCTGCATGTTCCCGGCTGGCTTGAGACACCGCTTGCCATTGCCCTGAATCCGCAAGGTGTCATTTATAATGCCGTTTATGCATTGCTGATTATCTTCTTTTCCTTCTTCTATACAGCCAGCACATTCCGTCCTGCCGAAATGGCGGACAACATGAAGAAGCATGGCGGCGTGATTATCGGAGTGCGTCCAGGCAAGGCAACGGCTGATTATCTGGGGCGCATTATGTCTCTGGTTACCTGGTCCGGTTCTGTATTTCTCGCAATTGTTGCGCTTGTGCCTGTATTAATCATCCAGATCCTTCAAGTGCGCGATATGACGATAGCCCACTATTTCGGAGGCACAACATTGCTTATTCTGGTGGGTGTTGCGCTGGACACTGCCAAGCAGATTGAGCAGCATCTGGCGATGCGCCATTATGAAGGCTTTGGCAGTGCGAAAGGCGGAAGGATTCGCTCAAGACGCATGTAATGAGTGCCTTCGACCGAATAGATGCGAAGCAGCTCATAAATATGCTATACTATAATGTTTTAATCCAACGAATGACTCCCGGAACTAGAATGCTTGGTCTTAAAAATTCACGGCGGTGCTTAGTGTGATCGCTATCCGCACAGAAAAAGAAATCGATCTGATGCGGCAGGCAAATGCCATTGTAGCGCATGCACACAAATTGGCTGCCACCATGATTCAACCGGGTGTTAGAACAGATGAAATTGACCGAGCCGTAGAGGCGCTAATCCTGAGCGAGGGCGGCAAGCCCGCTTTTAAAGGGTATCGTGGCTATCCGGCATCGACCTGCATTTCCATCGAAGAAGAAGTCGTTCACGGTATCCCTGGGGCGCGAAAACTTCAAGCGGGTCAGGTCGTAAGCATAGACATCGGAGCTTCCTATAAAGGCTATTTCGGAGATGCCGCTGTAACCCATGCGTGCGGCGGTGTAGACCTCCTCCGTGTTCGTCTTCTGGATGTAACGGATCTGGCACTCTCCCGTGCTATCCGTCAAGCCCGGACGGGCGGACATTTGAATGATATTGGAAAAGTGATTGAACAGACTGCCCACGACGCGGGATTTTCTGTTGTGCGGGATTATGTGGGTCACGGCATCGGAACACAGATGCATGAAGAGCCGCAGGTCCTTAATTTTGATAATCGCATGCCCGGTCCCGAATTGCGGGAAGGTATGGTTCTGGCTATCGAGCCGATGTTGAACGCAGGCACTGATGCAGTGCGCTCTAAAAGTGATGGCTGGACTGTCGTCACCGCTGATGGCAAGCCCAGTGCACATTTCGAGCACACAGTAGTAGTGCGCGAAGCGGGCGGAGAAATCTTGTCCTGGTGTGATGCCCCTATGTGGGGTGACAAGCAGGATTAAGCGAGAATCGTCTGTCCGGAAGAAATACAAAAGGATAAGAAGCGAAAAGAATGAAAGAAGAGGCCATAGAAGTTGAAGGCAAGGTAATGGAAACACTGCCTAACGCCATGTTTCGAGTGGAACTTAAAAATGGCCACCGGATCCTTGCCCACATTTCGGGAAAAATGCGTATGCATTACATTCGCATCCTCCCGGGAGATGTGGTTAAAGTTGAGATGTCCCCCTATGATTTAACTCGGGGCCGCATTACCTACAGACAAAAATAAGCGGATTCGAGCAGTCCTTTTTGTCGGACGGGAGCGATTCGAGAGAGCTAAATAATTCGCCGATCAGAAGAAAGACGGCATAAAACAAAATGCTATAGGAGTAGAAGGTACATGGCACGTATACTCGGTGTGGATTTGCCGCGCGAAAAACGAGTGGAAGCGGGAATTCAAAAAATTTACGGTATCGGTCCCACACGGGCCAAAGAACTGCTCAAAAAAGCGAGCATCAATCCTGACACGCGTGTCCGTGACCTTACCGATGAAGAAGTCAACGTCATTTCCACCTTGATTCAGACGGATTATAAAGTGGAAGGTGACCTGCGGCGTGAGATTACCGCCAATATTAAACGCCTGATGGATATCAACTGCTATCGTGGAACCCGGCATAAACGGGGGCTCCCCGTGCGCGGGCAGCGGACCAATACCAATGCGCGTACGCGTAAAGGTCCCCGTCGTCTGGCAGTGGTTAAGAAAAAATAGTACCCGTATCCTCATCTACGGAATAACAGTAAACAGCATAGCGAACTGCTAGGAGACAGCTGAACGTGGCCAAAGAAAAAAGAAAAGTTAAGGCTAAAAAACGTAAAGTCCATCTGACAGTTACCTCGGGTGTGGTTCACATTCAGGCAACCTTCAACAATACCATTATTTCCATTACCGATGCGCAGGGGAACGTGATTTCCTGGTCCAGTGCAGGACAGGTTGGTTTTTCCGGATCCCGCAAAAGCACCGCCTTTGCTGCTCAGCTGGCAGCGGAGCAGGCTGGAAAAAAAGCGCTCGAATTGGGACTTAAAGAAGTCAGAGCTTATGTGAACGGACCGGGAGCCGGGCGCGAGTCTTCCATTCGGGCTATTCAGGCATGTGGACTGACCGTTACCCAGATTCGTGATGTGACCAGCATTCCGCATAATGGCTGCCGTCCGCCCAAAAGGCGGCGCGTCTGACTCGGAGTTCCGATGCAGATCTGCTTTCAGGGCCTTTTGCCCCATCGCTCTGCATCCTTTTCGTTCGGGTTTTCTAACGTGGCCTCAGACTGGAGAAGCGTGCAATCATGATCGAAAAACAACTTACTATCCCCAGAAATTATCATGTGGAACCGACAGAAGACGGGCTGGGCGTTCGCGTCACTGCCGAGCCTTTTGAACGTGGTTTCGGTACCACTGTTGGCAACTCTCTGCGCAGAGTGCTGTTGTCTTCTCTGGAAGGTTCTGCCGTAACCGCTATACGTTTTGAAGATGTGCCCCATGAATTCTCTGCTATCCCCGGGGTTTATGAAGATACCACCGATATCGTCATGAATTTGAAGCGGTGTCAGATCCGTTTGAATGCTGAAAATTCGCTGATATTTTCTTTTGAACATGCCGGAGAAGGTACTGTTACAGCGGAAATGCTTTTCAAAGATCAGGATGTGGATGTTTTCAACCCTGACCATGTCATCTTTACAGCGACCCAAAAAGACACCAAAGTCAAAATGGAAGTAAAGGTCGGCAAAGGAAGAGGCTTCAAAACATCTGACACCTTCGAGTTTGAGCATGCCCCGCTCGGCACCATTTATTTGGATGCCAGTTTTTCGCCCGTAGTAAAAGTAAATTATGAGATTCAGGATTCCCGTGTAGGTCAGATGACAGACTATGACCGCCTCCATATGGATATCTGGACCAATGGCTCCATTTCTCCTGAAGAAGCATTGCGGCAGAGTGCTGAAATTCTCATTGAACAGTTTAATATTTTTGCCAAAGATCCGCAGGAACTGGAGCAGGAAGAAGGCGTTGATTTCGGTGCTAATGCTGAACTCGTCAAACTCCTCTCCCGCTCTGTAGATGAATTCGATTTCAGCGGAAGGGTTCCCAACTGCTTTAAAGCGCAGAATATTACGCAGCTCGGGCACCTGATCGTGTTGGAAGAAGACACAGTACTGCGTTTCCCGAATTTTGGCAAAAAGTCCTATGAAGAGGTAAAGCAGGTACTTGACTCGCTGAAGCTGGAAATCGGAATGCCCCTTGACGAATCGGTCAGAGCACTTTTCACCCAGCGTGAACCAGTGTCAGTTGCGGATAGCATTGATGATGTCCTTGACGATGATGAAGAAGTTGATAACCAGGAAGAGGATTAATAATCATGAGACATAGAAAAGCAGGAAGACGACTGGGACGCGATGCCGCCCATCGTAAAGCGACCATGAAACATCTCGCGGTTGCTCTTTTTCAGCATAATGCCATTGAAACTGGTGTTTTCAAAGCAAAAGAACTGCGGGTTTTTGCTGAGCCTCTGATCACACTTGCGAAAAAGGACACCATTGCCAACAGACGCCATGCCTTTGCAAAGCTGCGGGATGAGAGTATAGTTAAAAAACTTTTTACTGAAATCGGTCCGCATTACGCCGAACGTCCCGGCGGCTATACCCGGATTCTTCGCCTCGGCAACCGGGTGGGCGACGGCGCTGAAATGGCGCGCATTGAACTGGTGGAGCTCGGAGAATACAAGGCAGACTGATCCTGCCTGAATTTCTACTTTACAGCGGCATAGTTTCTATGCCGCTTTTTTTATGCCTGACGGCACCAAGTTTTATCTTGCAGACGTTTTTACAGATAACAATTATGCTATGATAAAACCTCTCATCAAAAAATGCTTATTTCAAAACAGAAGAAGAAAGGTGCATGCAGATTATGAAGCTTCGTCAAGTAACGCCTGTGCTCTGCAGTATGTCCCGGTCTGTCATCAGCAGTTCCTCTTGTATGTTGCTGTTTCTTTTGCTGGCGGGCATGCCGGTAACATTTTGCGCTACAGCGGAGCCTGCGGTAAAAAACTGGCATGAAGACGCTTTTTTCGGTCTTCACTATGATCTTCATCCTGGTGCCGGAGATACGGAACTCGGTCGCCTTTGTTCTTATGAGCATATTCGTGCCATGCTGGAAAAAGTGCAGCCTGACTTTGTGCAGTATGACTGTAAGGGGCACCCCGGGTATACCGGCTACCCGACCAAAGTCGGCTCGCCTTCTCCCGGCATTGTGAATGATGCGCTTCGTATCTGGCGTGATGTGACCCGGGATATGGGCATTCCGCTATCCATCCACTATTCCGGTGTGTGGGATACCCGGGCGATTGAACTGCACCCGGACTGGGCGCGCATCAGAGAAGATGGCACGCCGGATCCGAATAATACCAGCCGTCTGAGTGCTTACGAGACGGAGCTTCTTATACCGCAGCTGCTGGAAGTCGTGCGCGATTATGATATAGACGGCATGTGGATCGACGGCGAAAACTGGGCGTCTCATCCTGACTGGAGTGCAGCGTGCCAGGCGGCTTTTACAAAAGAAACCGGCATTACTGACATTCCTAAAAAATCAGGCGATCCTCATTGGCTTGAATGGCTGGCGTTTCAGCGTGCTCTTTTTGTGAAGCATGTCACGGATTATACAAATGCAGTGCATCAGCTGAAGCCGGAGTGCATGGTTACAAGCAACTGGATGTATAGTGTCCGCCAGCCTGAGGAGATGGAAGCACCCATTGATTATCTTAGCGGTGACTTTGATCCGTCTTTCGGTTCAGAGCGCGCCATGGCAGAAGGGCGTTTTATCTCCAGCCGCGGCAAGCCCTGGGATCTTATGGCGTGGAGTTTTCTGCAAATTCACGATCAGGGCTGGACTACGAAACCCGCTGTCCATTTGTGCCAGGAAGTGTCTACCGTACTGGCTCAGGGCGGTGCCATTTTTATTTATGATCAGCCTCAGCGCTCGGGAAAACTCACGGTCTGGCATCAGGATATTTTTGCAGAAGTGGCGCAATTCTGCAGAAAACGACAGACCTTGAGCCATCGGACGGAAAGTATTCCGCAGGTTGTTGTTCTGCACAGCGAGAACAGCTACTATCGCTACAATTCGCCTTTATACAACTTCGGCGGGGCGAATGCTGCAATGGAAGGAGCACTCTTTGCGCTTCTGGAGAACGGATACAGTGTGGATATAATGAATGAGGCAACGCTGGGCGCGCGTCTTTCCGAATATCCGCTTGTAGTTATTCCCGAAGCGGAGAATGTGTCGGATGCATTCAAGTCAAAATTGAGCGCCTATGTGGAAGCGGGCGGCCGGCTTATTGTATCCGGTGCCCATGTTGCGCTGCAGTATGGTGATCTCGCAGGCGTCAGCCCGGCTTCGGGTACAGCGATCGGGTGGCTTCCCGCCGGCAACGGCGCAGTCAAATGCTCCGGTTCGTACCAGAAAACAGTTCTGAACGGCGCGCGTGTCCTCCATCCTGTTTTAGAAAACCAGAGTATACCGGCCGATGACAAAGAGCTTGTGCCCGCATCCACGCTGAACCAGGTCGGGCAGGGCAGCGTTGCGGCGATTCACGGGCCGATTTTCAGAAACTATTTCCAGGGCCGCTATCCCGGTCTGCGCCAGGTAATCGGTGAGGTTGCCGCTGCTCTGGAAACGCCCGGCTTAAGTCGCACCTGTGCCCCCTGGTATGTTGAAATGGCACTACGGAAGAAGGACGGCAGGACGCTTGCCCACTTCGTCAACAGAAGCGTTTCAGGGTATCAGTCTTCCTATTATCATCTTGTTGAACATGTTCCTGATGCGGGCGCCTTTTCCATCGAGATTCCGATGGCGGAAAAACCGCAGCGCTGTTATATGTCCCCGGATCCGGTCGGGCTTGAGTGGCACTGGAAAGACGGCGTTCTTTCAGCAAATATCAGCGCATTGCATATTCACAATATACTGGTTATAGAGTAGCGTTTTTCAGATCGTCCAATTCAGACTGCATCCGGTGCAGCACAGGCAGGGCAATACCGCTTTTTGCATCCAGATCGTAATCAAGCACTTTCGGTGCGACAGGATGCTGGTTGCGCTTCCACTGGCTTGCCGCAAAACGCTTTCCGAAGCGTGCAATCCACTCCCGGAGCGTTTCCGGTCCATGGTCCGGGAATTTCTCGGCAAGCATGCGCCAGCACAAGGATAAAGACAGTCTTTTCCCGATATGCAGGTGAATGATTTCGTCAAGAACAGGATAAGGCATGAGCTCGTCTTCGTCCGTCTGGTCAGGAGCAAGTTCAGCGCTGGGCTTCAGCGCCAGTACTTTTTTCAGGCTCTGGAGCCCGTCCCTTTCTTCGAGATAAGCAAGGAGGCGGGAGACCAGGGTTTTCGGCACATTGGCAAGGGGCGAATAGGCGCCCTGATTATCTCCTCCGGCAGTGCTGTAGCCTACAGCGACTTCGCTCATATTGGTAGTGACCAGCACTAATCCATCCACATTATTTGCCCAGTTCAGCATGATGTCGCCGCGTATGCGTGCCTGCAGGTTCTGCCTGGTGATGGGGCGTACCTTCTTTTTAGACTCCATGATTTCCACGGCTTTTGAAAAAGCAATATCCACTTCTTCATGGATGGCAACAACACGAAATGGAATATGCAGTTCTTCTGCCAGAGCGCGTGCGGCATCGTGTCCGGCTGTACTGCTGAGTGCCCGGTTGGGCAGGTAAAGGGTCTGAATAAAAGAGGCGTAGTCATCGGTGCCACTGTCTTTTGCAAGCATACGCGCCGCCTGAACGGCTGCAAGAAGGCAGAGAGCGCTGTCCTGTCCGCCGGAGAGGGCGAGAAGAATTTTCCGGAAAACGCCTGCTTTCCGATAATAATCGCGAATCCCCAGCGCAATGGCGTGTAAAATGGCATCGAGATCCTGGTTGCTATTATTCGTTTCGCTCTTGCGACCCGCCCGCTCTGCCTGAGCTGCGATTTGTTTGGCATAGGCACGCACTGAAGCGGGCTTAAACGTCGCTTGAGCGCATGAAATGCCGATACAACAGCCCTCCGCGCCTTCCAGTTCAAGAGAAACGGGCAATGGCGGAGGAGTGCGCTCCAGTTCACCAAGATCCACAATGACGGTATTCAGTGTCCATTGTTTTGCGGAAAAGGCATGGGTCTCCTCCAGGATTCCGGAGGGTGCGGCGATCAGTCCGGTGCCGTCAAAAATCAGCCTGCCGTCGTCGGTTCCAAGCAGGTTGGTGTGGACGCACAGGCCATGAAGACGGCGTGCCGTATCCAGCATGCGTATCCGACGGCGCTCGGCATGACCGGAGGCGAAAGGCACTGCTGCCATGCAGCAGATGACTGTCGCACAGCCATCACCATTTAGGAAAGACGGTGGGGATACAAGCGTGTCCGTGTCGAAACTTGGCAGCAATGTACCCCAGGGCATATCAAAGGAGAGCTGTCCCGCCGAAACGCCATTAAGCAAAGAATCGATCCGGGAAAGCGGCGGGAAAGCGGCGGCGGTTTCCCGCAGTACAATTCCTGAAATAATTTTATCGCTTATGACGGCGGCGCCGCTGCGCAAAGAACCATGATATAAGACAGGGACTCCTACAATGGCGGTCATTCCGTCACAGGCGGCCGCAATCTCCGCCAGCGATGCCCAGCTTTGCCGTGCGGTATTCCGCCACATTCCAAGACTCTGGAGATTGTAGCCGGAAACAGCCAGTTCGGGAGCGATCAGCAGCTGGACGCCCGCCTTGCCGGCTTCCTCAATAGCATCCATCAGAAGTGCTGTGTTGCCGGAGAAGTCGCCTGTCCGAACTGAAAGGGAAACCAGGCCTGTCTTAATCAATTTCATAGCCTACGAACTCCGTGCCTTTCCCGTATGCCGCCGTAAAGCGATTGCATCTATTAATGCATGAGCAGCAAATCATGTTTGAGATCACCCATTGCCGGGGACAGAAGTATCGGGTAACGTTCCGGATTGCGCAGCCGCTTGAATTCTTCTGTCAGACCGCTTTGCTGAGCGGCGGCGTACTCCCGAATTTCGGCTGCCGTACGCTCGGCGGAGATCCGTTTCCCCAGCACAAAAGCCTCACGGAGGAGGGGCTGGGACTGCGCGGCGTTTTCAATGCGCCGGGGAACCTGTGGATGTTTTCTTGATCTTCCCTCTATGATACCTCCTGTTTCCGGAGTCTCATATTCGGAATACATGACATCGCCCAGAATATAGCCTTCATCGTTCAGGTATCGCTGCGGGTATTTGCGCCCGGGGTCTGTTGCTTTTTCGTAGTTGAACGAAGTTTTGATCACAGGTGACCACTTGCCACTGGTGTCTTTCATTGCTACCGCTTTGTATACGCCCGGCAAAGCAGGCGCATCATACGCCGTGACCAGTTGTGTCCCCACGCCCCATGCATTAATCCGCGCTCCCTGTCGTTTCAGGTCGGCAATCAGATCTTCATTCAGGTCATTGGAAGCAACGATAAGCGGGTTTTCCAGCCCGGCCTGAAGCATCATGGAATAGCAGATTTTACTGAGTTTTGCCAGATCACCTGAGTCCAGACGAACCGCCGGCCGGATAGGAACACCCTGCTCCCGCAACTCGCAAAAGGTACGAATTGCATTGGGAATTCCGCTTTTGACAGGGTCGTAGGTATCGACCAGAAGGATGCATCGCTCCGGATAAAGCCGGGCAAAGGTACGAAATGCTTCCAGTTCGGACGAAAAACTCATAACCCAGCTATGCGCATGGGTGCCGGCTACAGGAATACCGTAAAGCTGCCCGGCAAGCACATTGGAGGTCGAATGGCAGCCGCCAATAAAAGCAGCCCGGGAAGCACTGAGTCCGCCGTCGGGACCATGGGCGCGCCGCAGCCCGAATTCCATCACGGGGTCACCGTCGGCAGCTAGGCAGATGCGCGATGCTTTGGTGGCAATCAGGGTCTGGTAGTTCACAATATTGAGGAGCGCCGTTTCCAGCAGCTGCGCTTCAAGAATAGGACCTTCCACCTGAATGACCGGTTCGAAAGGAAACACGGCAGTCCCTTCAGGCACACATCGAATGGTACATTTTTTTTCAAAGTGGCGCAGATACTCCAAAAAGCAGTCATCGAAAATTTTCAGAGAGCGCAGATATTCCAAATCGCTCTCAGTAAAATAAAGATGCTCAAAATAGTGCAGGAACTCTTCCACGCCTGCAGCGATGGCATAGCCGGTATTGGGAGGCAGGTACCGGAAAAAGTATTCAAAACTGAGTTCCCGGTCCACCCGTTCTTCTTTCCAATGACCTGCCATCATGGTCAGCTGGTAAAAGTCGGTAAGAAGGGCAAGGCCCTCTCTCTGAAACCAGGGGTTATGCAGTGTATTCATGAAAGGTCTTCACTATCAATCAGCTCGACTCCGGCTGCCTGAAGCTCAGCATAGACGGCGGCTTCATTTTCAGGAAATACCGCCCGCGTGGCATTGCGTATAACAAATGCTTTAAAGCCGTTTTGAAGGGCGTCCAGAGCGGTGGCCTTGACACAAAAATCCAGCGCAAGTCCGACGACAAAAACCCGTTTGGTTTTTCGTCGCTCCAGGCGCGTACTTAAATCGGTGCCGTCAAAGGCGCTGTATGCATCTTTTTCAGCCGTGGTTGCCTTGTCAATAATGGTGGCATCCACAGGGATGCGCATATCTCCGTGAAACTCTGCACCGGGGGAGTTCTGAACACAATGAGACGGCCAGCACCCTTCGTCAAAATGGGGATTGTCCCTGAAACTGCAATGGTCATTCGGATGCCAGTCACGGGAAAAGTAGAGATAATCAAAAAAGCGCTGCAGCCTGTTGATCGGATCAATAATCAGTTCGGCATCCGGCACAGGAAGAGAGCCTCCCGAACAGAAATCATTCTGGACATCAACAATGATCAGGGCATCCGTATCGTTTACATTTACCATAAATTTAATCCTGACTGAAATTAAAATGAGCCAAAGCAAAAGCGAGGATGGCCGCATGGTCGAAAGCAAGCGGAGGGAGTGCATTCACCGGAAACCATTCTGCCGCCGCAGCGTCATCATTTGCGCAAAGCGCTTCTTTGCTTAAAAGTTCTCCCGCAAAGACAACTGAAATTGTTCGCCCGCGGGGATCACGTCCCGGGTCGCCAAAGCAATGCAGTTGTGTTAGTGGAACATTGCGCAGGCCTGTTTCTTCCTGCAATTCACGCATCACAGCCTTGTCCAGGCTTTCGTCCATCTCAACGAACCCGCCGGGTAATGCCCAGCTTCCTTTATACGGTTCATTTTTTCGCCGTACAAGAGCCACGTGTTTTTCTCCGGACCCGTCCGCAAAGACGACAGCGTCAACTGTTACCATCGGTCGCGGATAATCATAAGAAAAAAGAGTCAAGAGCAATACCTGTTTCTGAAAATTTCCTGTTGTGAGATTTCTTTGTCATAAGCAACAGAACGCAAACGAACCTGTTTTCTCCATAATACTTTATTTAGCGGTTCTGCTGCACATTTCTTTAAGGTATTCAGAGGGTACGCTCAGGCAAAAGGTTTTTGAGCCCGCTGGATTTCAAAGGTTCTTACGAGCGAAAGAATGTCTTCCGCCTTAAAAGGTTTTAACAGATAACCATCAGCGGCACTGTCCCGCATTTGCGGCATGCTCTGTGAGATCGAGCGGGCTGTTACGATTTGCACTTTAATGCCGGACAGAACGGGATGACTTCTAATATATTTACACAAGTCCCAGCCGTCCTGATCCGGTAGCGCGATATCCAGCAGAACAAGCCAGTAGTCGCCTTTTTCCAGCAGCTGCAAAGCCCCGTCACCGGAGGCGGCGATATCAATTTGGAAGCCTTCGTCGGAAAGGCATCTCTGCACAAAAGTGGCTGTTTCCGCATCGGCATCCACACACAGTATCTTGTTCCCCAGATGCGACTTTGTCTGAACCGGCGGGCTGAGTGCTTTATGAATGCCGCTGAGCAGCGTGCTTTTCCTGAACTGCCGCTTAAGCCGTGCATCAAAAAGCTCCTGATAATCGGCATAAAGGCTGTCATTGTCCGTAATAATCAGCGTCGGAATCTTGAGGTCCTGGGCTTCAGAAAAAAACTCTTCAAGCAGAACGCTCGCAAGCGGTCCGGTTTCGCTGTCAATAATGATACAGTCAGGGCTGTGTTTCTGTGCCAATGTGACCGCAGCAGAGGGGTAGGCAGCATGAATGACATCCATGCCTTCAGAGATGAGCTGCTGCCGTATTTGTGCACAGAGAGAGCGATCCTGAGAAACGAGTTCTATGAGAAGATGGGTTTCGATGGGAAGGGGTTTTGTTCCTGTTGACTCTCCGCCACTCTGAGGATGATGAAGGGGCAGAGAGAATCTGAAGGTAGTTCCTTCACCTGGCGTGCTGGAAACCGTGATCCTGCTTCCGTGCAGCCGGACAATGTCCTGTGCAATGGAGAGGCCGATCCCTGTTCCTCCGTATTTTCTGGTTGACGAAGCATCATACTGATAGAACCGGGTAAAGATTTTATCCTGCCCGTCTTCCGGGATGCCGATGCCTGTGTCAATCACAGCAATGAGAACTGTTTCTTTCCGCACCTCAACATCGACGGTCACGCTGCCTTCGTTTTTGTTGAATTTTACGGCATTTGACAGAAGATTATTGAAGACCTGCCCGAGATTTCCTTTATCCCCTTCCACCATGACAGGTGGGCGCGCTGTGTTTCCCTGCTCATCGTGTACGGTCAGATGCAGGGAGATGGCGCGCACCTCAGCCACAGGCTTGACGACCTGCATACTTGCTCTGATGCAGTCAATGAGATCAAAACTGGTGAAGACAAGCCCCTCAGTACTGCGATGTATCTTGGCAAAGTCGAGAAGGTTTTCGATCAGCGTGACCAGTTTTTCAACATTCCGAAGAATAATCTCCAGATATTCCTTCTGTGTATCATTGATGATGCCTGCTTTTTCATTCAGAATCATATCCGCATAACCCATGACCGCAACCAGAGGCGTACGCAGCTCATGGGAGACGTTGGACAGGAGGTGCGTTTTCATCTCGTCCAGTGATTTCAGCTCCTTGTTGGCACTGTCCAGTTTTTCTTTTGCGGAGTTGACCTGATCGAGGGTGATTTTTAGATTTTCCAGGAGCTGGGCATTACGGATGGCACCTGCCAGATGGGGCGCAATGCTTTCAAAAAGATGCAGGTCGTGATCCGAAAATGCGCCGATATCATTCGACCCCAGCTGAAGCGATCCGAGGATCTGCTGTTCCGCCCTTAAAGGCACGCACAGAACGCTGCAGATCTCCGGTGGGAACTGGCATGCCATAATTTCGTTTTCTTTTTTGATGTTTTCAATATTCAGAGGGCGCCCCGCTTTGGCAACCCAGCCGGCGCAACTGTGGTCATCATCCAGCCGGGGGAAACGTTCTCTTCCGTCCTGAGGCTCCGGCCAGATCTGGCGGGTCTCGTGGGCGTTGGCGTCTAGCGTGATGGACACTGCCGCATAATCGTAATCCACCAGACGGTGGAGTTCCGCAAGAAGGCTCTCATAGACGCGTCCTGCTTCGACGCTGGAGTTGACTACATTGGCAATTTTGTTGACAGTAGCCATACGTTCAGCACGCTCGGCAATCTCTTTTTCCATCCGGAGGCTTCGTGTTACATCTCTGAAGCTGCCCTCAATTCCCTGCATATTGCCCTGATCGCTCAGGATACGATTTCCCGAAATTTCCACACAGACCGGCTCGTCGCTGAATTTACTCAGCCACACGCGCATACTGTCCACATAGGGCCGTCGCTTGATGTTTTGGATGAACTTCTGGTAGTCGTCCTCATCCACAAAAAAATCACCCAGAGGGCGCCCTAATACTTCATCCCGCCAGGAATAGCCCAGAATGGCAACACCTGCCGGATTGATAAAAATAATCTGCATTTCCTGATTCGTCTGAAAAATACAGTCACGCAAGGAAGTGATCAGGTGCCTGTATTTTTCCTGTGATGCGCCTAAACGGTGCATATTGCTCCGGAGCGCTGCCGCCATCTGATTGAAAGAAGCGGCAAGTTCTTCAATCTCATCCCCCGTCTGAATTTTCAGTTTCAGATCGAGATCCCCCTGCCGAATGATCTGTGCGCCTTCATTGAGAAGAGACAGGGGACGCAGAATTTTGTTGTTGACAATTCTGTAGGCGATGGCGCAGAACAGAGCGATGATGAGGCAGCTTGCGAGCAGGGCGACGCCTGCCGCCATGTTGATGGTCCGAAATACCGCAGGTGTCGGCTGATGTACCGCCACATAAAGGGGATGGTAACTTGCAAGCCTTTGGTACGCTATGAGCACAGGGGTACGTACGCCTTGCGAAAGATAATCCCACAGAACGAAAGCGTCCTGTGTTTTTTCCGTGTTTTTGAGACGTTCCGCCAGTTTCGGATGAACAGCAGTGACCCGTGGCGGAGGGGGGGAAGTCTCGGAGTCATCATTCAATGACACAGTAAATTGTGTGTCTTCTGCCATGTATATGATTTCGTACCGATCCCGGCGACGTCCTTCAACAACAAAATTGTCGTCCAGAATCAGTTCCATCAGCTCCTGAGCGCTCTGGTTTTCCACGAGATATCCAAGGACAATTTCCTTGTTCGCATCAAAAACAGGCGCTACCAGCAGCGCCGTATAGCGCCCCTGAGAATTGAGGTAATCGGGACGGAGAAAACGGGTCTCCGTGATTTTATCCAGCCCGGGCAGCGGCGGCGGCTCTGTGTCGTCAAGGCTGAAAATAGCCTTTCCTGCAGAATTATAAAGATAAAACGAAGAATGTAGCGTGGGACTTTCATGCACCTCCTGAAGCAGCCGCCTGCGCAAGGCCTGATCAGACCCTGTTTCACTGCGGTAGGCATGGCGCAGCCAGTCTACAATCTCAGGATACTGGGCGATGCGCGTCGTGTTGCGCTCCCGTTCCTGAATCACGAGGCTGACGCCGCCGACCGTTTTCCGGGCTGCAGTCAGAAGATTCTGCATAACAGCGAGCTGCTGCCCCTCTCTTGCCGCAAAGTAACCGATAAGCAGCACCATAATCATGGGGATAACGCCGATCCACAGGATGGAAAGAATGAAACGGCGTTCTATGCTCAGGCGAACAGATGATTCTTCCATGCGTAACTTCCCGAAAAAAAGCCGGCACATCAACCTACTGAAGTGCCGGCTTGATTATAGCAATTGGATGGGCAGAATGAAATTTAATCCTGATCGCCCTTTCTGCTGATTAACTCACGAACTTTCGATAGCAGATGATCCACTTTAAAGGGCTTGGCAAGATAATCATCAGCACCACATGCGAAAACGCGCTCGATGTCCTGCTCTTTATCAAGACAGGTGACAGCCATGATCGGGATGTTGCGTGTCGCCTCGTTGTTGCGCAGCGCACGGCATACATCAAAGCCGTTTATTTCGGGCATGAGGAAGTCAAGAAGAATCAGATCCGGAATGGTCTGTGCCGCTTTCAGACCCACTTCTGTCGCATTGCTGACCATAACCAGATTATACCCTTCGTCTACAAGAATCCGTTCCATCAGCGCCAGAGCGTCCTGATCATCATCAACGATCATAATGTGCCGGGACGTGAAGGCCTTGTCCCGGGGAAACATATCGTACTGCTCCCGGAACTGATCCAGATCAGGCTCAAGAATACGATAGTGCCCGCCTGGTGTACGGGAGGCTTTGATCAGCCCCTGTTTAATCCAGTTTTTGATGCTATGGTGTGTAACATGGCAAATCTTTGCTGCTTCAAAGGTAGTGTAGGCTTTGTGTTCTCGGTCCATAATGCTTTACTTCCTGTTGTTGCTTACCCACAATGTAATATCAATTCACGCGTGCCTGCGAAGTTTCTCTCGTTAACACAGAATTCACAATTTACCACGCTTCCCTGCATATTATATATAAAATACGGCAAGACTATCAAATGTTTTTTACTGCATGAGTGATGATTATACAAATCGTGCCATAAGTGAAAAAAAGGCAGGGTTTTTCAGAGTAAAGAACGGATGTTCAGGATGCGCCTGCTTGGCCCTTCGCCGTCAGCCTGATTTCAGAGGCAGGCGCCGGGAAAGAGTAACAGGAGATATTCCAGAAATTCTATAACGTTTTTTGTGAACGCTCCGTTCGTATCTCTGTATTCAGAAAATAATCTGAAAAAGGTGAATATATGCATGCCCAATATGCTATTTATGCGCAGGAAATGATGAGCATCTCAAAATGCCCGCACCGTATCCGTTCTTCCTGAACGAAAAGAGACCGCAAAACAGGCAGATCTGCAGCCGAAAGGCTTTTGAGATGGGCGTTGCAAAAAAGTCTTAGTATTGGAATAAAGGTGTGGAAAGGTAACGTTCGCCAGTATCCGGTAGGATGACGACAATGGTCTTTCCTTCATATTCATCATTTCTTGCCAGACGCAAAGCGGCTGCTGCGGCTGCACCGCTGCTGATTCCGCAGATAATGCCTTCTTCCTTTGCGAGGCGCCGTGCCATTTCAAAGGCTTTTTCATCCGAAATCGTTTCAATTTTGTCAATCAGACTGAGATCCAGGACTTCCGGGATAAAGCCTGCGCCGATCCCCTGAATTTTGTGTTTCCCCGGCTTTTCGCCCGATAAGACGGCAGAAGTGACTGGCTCGACGGCAACGCATTCAATCTGTTTTTTCTTTTCTTTTTTGATATAACGCCCTATTCCGGTAATGGTGCCGCCTGTGCCGACCCCAGCGACCAGTACATCGATGGCACCGTCTGTATCTTCCCAAATTTCAGGACCCGTTGTCCGGAAATGGGCTTCAGGGTTGGAAGGGTTTGTAAATTGTTGTGGCAGGAAAAAATCAGGGTTTTCTTCTGCAATCTGTTCTGCTGTCGAAATGGCACCGGGCATACCTTTTTCACCGGGGGTCAGCACCAGTTCGGCGCCGAATGCTTTTAGCATGGCACGCCGTTCGAGACTCATGGTTTCCGGCATGGTAAGCACAAGCCGGTACCCCCGGGCAGCAGCAACAAAAGCCAGAGCAATACCGGTATTGCCTGATGTTGGTTCCACGATGGTTCCGCCTGGCTTAAGGAGACCGCGCTTCTCCGCATCCCATACCATTTGTGCGCCGATACGGCACTTGACGGAAGAAGCAGGATTGCGGCCTTCTACTTTTGCCAGCACATGAGCGGCTTTGGAATCTGCTGTCACTTTGTTGAGCCGGACAAGCGGTGTTTTGCCTATGGACAGGCTGTTGTCCTGATAAAAAGCCATGATATACTCCTTCGCAGGTTGTAAAGTTGCACAAGTTCCGCTTTTTGCCACAGGATCATTTGGCATTTCTTTGAAAAGGGCTATTCCTACTATATCACTTGTATTAGTAGTAATGCAAGAAATAGAGTCCGATTTTTTCCGGGACTTAAAGTTGAACGCCATTCCAAGTCTCTATATAATTGGATCGGAGGTGCGTGGGGGATTCGCTTCAATGAACAGCAAAATGTCCGTTTACCAATATCGGTACAAAAGAGGAACCAGTCATGATTAAAGTGGGTATAGTAGGAGCTACTGGCTATGGCGGTCGCGAACTGCTCCGGCTTTTATGTGCGCATCCTCAGGTGACCGTTACAGCTGCTGCCTCTACAAGTGTTTCCGGGGATGCACTGGCGGATGAGCTGCCTGCCTTTGCAAAATTGATCGACCTTGAATTTGAAACCTTTGATGCCACTTCGCTGGCGGCTCGCTGCGACGTTGTTTTTGTCGGTGTCCCCGGCAAAGCGAGCATGGCACCTGTGGCTGCTCTTCACGAAGCAGGTGTATGCGTGATAGACATCGGGCCTGATTTTCGGTTGCAGGATCTGGCGCTTTTTCAGAAATACTACGGTGTAGAGCACATAGCGCCTGAACTGGTGCAGAAAGCGGTTTATGGCTTTCCTGCCTGGTACCGTGATGCGTTGCGACAGGCGGAGATTATTGCGGTTCCCGGCTGTTATCCGGTCAGCATGCTCACGCCGCTGCGCCCCCTGACCGATGCGCCTGTTTCGGGAGTTCCGATAGTGATAGACAGCATTTCCGGGATTTCCGGAGCCGGTAAATCCCTGTCTCAAGCCTTTCATTTCCCTGAGATGAATGAAAATCTCAAGGCATATAAAATTGGCGTACACCAGCACATTCCCGAGGTGGAGCAGGAATTGCTGAACCGCTTTACAATTCAATTCACCCCCCATGTAGGTCCTTTAACCAGAGGTATTCTGACGACCATCACATTGCGCCCGGAAACACTTTTCGATCCGGCCCCTTATTATGCCTGCTATGCTGATGAGCCTTTTATCCGTGTGCTCGGTGCCGGAAAAACACCGGACATCAACCAGGTGCGCGCCTCGAATTTCTGCGACTTCGGTTGGGTTTGCGATGAGAGAACCGGCAATATCGTTATGGTCAGCGCAATAGATAATCTTATGGGCGGCACGGCAGGCATGGCGGTTCAGTGCATGAACATCCGCTTCGGTCTTGAGGAAAACACCGGACTGAAGTGGGCGGGGATGGCACCATGAAGAAAATATCGGGAGGTTTATGCGCTCCTGCGGGATTCAGGGCGGGAGCGGCGGCAGCCGGTGTGAAAAAAGCCAACACCACCCGTCTGGATTGTGCCCTGATTGTCAGTGACAGACCGGCGTCGGTAGCCGGTGTTTTTACGACCAATCGTGTTTTTGCCGCCCCGGTGCGGTACTGCCGTGAGATATGTGCCCGGGGGCGTGCCCGCGCTTTTCTGGCCAACAGCGGCAATGCCAACGCCTGTACCGGTGAGTCGGGCTATGAGGATGTGCTTTCCATGGCTGCCTGTGCGGGTGCTCTGCTGGATATTCCCGCCGATGAAATCTGTGTCAGCAGCACCGGTGTAATCGGTGTTCCTCTGCCTCTTGACCGGCTCAGCGGGGGCATCAATCAGTGTGCCGCATCGCTTTCTTCCGAAGGAAGCGCCGCCGCTGCCCGGGCGATCATGACGACAGATACACGCCCGAAGGAGATGGCACTGGAAATAGCGCTCTCCGGCGGAACGGTTCGCCTGGGCGGTATAGCAAAAGGTGCGGGCATGATTGCGCCCAACCTGGCGACCATGCTTGCTTTTCTGACGACAGATGCCGCTCTTGACCCGCCTCTGCTTCGGCGTCTATTGAAGGAAGCGGCGGATGTTTCGTTCAATTGCATTTGTATTGACAATGATATGAGCACCAATGACACGCTTCTGATTATGGCAAACGGCGCTTCAGGCACTCCGCTGTTGAAGGAAGGCACGGCTGACAGCCGTCTTTTTGCGGAAGCGCTTCAGCGGCTCTGCGCCGATCTTGCCCGTGAACTGGTGCTGGATGGAGAAGGAGCGACGAAGTTCGTGACAATTGCCGTGGAAGGAGCAAAAGACACTGCTTCCGCACGGCAGATGGCAGCCACCATCGCCAAATCCCAGCTGTGCAAAACAGCCTTTTACGGCAGCGATGCCAACTGGGGGCGTATTGTGTGCGCAGCCGGTTATTCCGGTGTGGTATTTGATCCATCCCGTACAGATTTATATATTCAGGGCGTCCATGTTTTCAGCAATGGCCGGCCCCTTCCTGAAAAGGACAGCGAAGTGCAGCCTCTGATGGCGTCGCCTGAAATTACAGTGCGGTTGTGCCTTCAGGAAGGCACCGCTTCCGGGGAATACTGGACATCTGACCTGAGTATCGATTATGTAAAAATCAATGCAGATTATCGCACCTGAGCAAAGGATCCAACTATGCAGGAGCTGATTAAAAAAGCAGAAGTGCTCATAGAGGCATTGCCTTATATCCGTCAGTTTTTCGGGAAAACAGTCCTCATCAAATACGGCGGTGCGGCTATGCTTGATCCGGCACTTCGCGCCAGTACCATTCAGGATGTTGTGCTGATGCGTTACGTCGGTATGAACCCGATTATCGTTCATGGCGGCGGTCCGGCGATCAACGGCATGCTGAAACGGCTTGATATTCAGTCGCATTTCACTGCCCAGGGGCTACGTGTGACCGACAGCGCCACCATGGAAGTGGTGGAGATGATGCTGGCGGGTTCTGTCAATAAAGATATTGTAAATCTGATCAACTGTGCAGGCGGCGAGGCCGTCGGGCTTTGCGGTAAGGACGGCCGTATGCTCTATGCACGCAAGAAACTGGCTGAAAGCGGCGAAGATCTGGGGCAGGTGGGTGAAATTACCAGTGTCAATACCCGTGTTCTGACAGCGTTGTGTGAAAGCGGAATGATCCCGGTGGTGGCACCTATAGCAACCGATGAGGATGGCGGCACCTGGAATATTAACGCCGATACGGCGGCAGGCGATATCGCTGCTGCAGTCAAAGCGGAAAAACTGGTTTTTCTTACCGATACACCGGGGCTGCTCCGGGAAGTGAAGAACCCGGAGACGTTGATAAAACAGGTTCACATCAGCGAAGTCCAGCGGCTGAAAGAACAGGGTATTATAGCCGGTGGCATGGTTCCGAAAGTGGAGGCATGCATCAAAGCGCTGAACCACGGTGTACGGCGCACCCATATTATTGATGGCCGTGTTCCTCACAGCATGCTGCTTGAAATCTTTACGGATAAAGGAATGGGATCTCTGGTCACCCGCGATACGGCGGTCGTGCAGGAAGGAAACTGAGAGCAGATGGATACAGAAAGCTATTTTGTAAATATCATTATTCAGGGCGGCATTCTCATGTGGCCCATCATGATGTGCTCTGTCATCGGCCTTGCCATAGTGATAGAGCGTTTTTTTGTGCTGCGCCGTGCCGATATCGACACCCGCGAGTTTATGGATGTTATGCGGCAGGTGCTGCGCCAGAACAGAATCAGGGAAGCCATTGAGATCTGCGATGAGACCGAGGCGCCGGTGGCACGCATCTTAAAAGCGGGTATTCTTAAGCATGACCGCAGTAAAGACGATATTCGCGAAGCCATCGAAGAGGCGGGCCGCTTTGAAATTCCGCGCCTGGAGCGCCATCTTTCTGCACTGGCAACCTGTTCAACCATCGCACCGCTTTTGGGACTCCTCGGCACGGTTCAGGGTATGATTAAAGCCTTTAGCCAGATCCAGAACAAGCGCGGTCAGGTGAACCCCAGCGATCTGGCGGAAGGTATAGGCAATGCGCTGATCACGACGGCGGCCGGGCTCACAGTTGCCATTCCCATTCTTGTTGTTCACAACTATTTCATTACACGGGTGGACAACATGGTTCTCGAAATGGAGCTCAGCTCTTCTGAACTGATCGAGCTGCTGACGCAGCACCACGGTGATCGAGAGATATAAGCATGAAATTCAAAAGAGATAACCGCAGAAAAGTGCTCGCTTCGCTGGACATGACCCCGCTTATTGACGTGGTCTTTCAGCTCCTGATCTTTTTTATGGTTTCTTCCACTTTTGTGGTGCAGTCTTCGGTGCCCATTGAGCTGCCTGAGGCGGAAGGGGCGGATCAGCTCGAAAGCAAAGAAATGTCCATTACCCTTGTTTATGGTGCCGGCGGTCCCGAGGACGGCGGCGAAATTTTTGTTAACGATATCTCCATTACCAATTGGACACAATTGACGCGGTCTCTGGTAGAGCTGCGCGAACGGGATCCTGAAGCGCTGGTGCTCATCCGTCCTGATGCACGGGTGCCCACAGAACGTCTGGTCAAGGTGCTTGGTTTTGCCAATAGTGTGGGCATAAAAAACTACGGGATTGCCGCCACTTCGCCAACGTCTGAAAGATGACCCGGCACCGCCGGGACAGGGCTTTTGCCATGACAGCCGAAAAAGCAGTATATCCGGATCCTATCGCATATCGGCGGCGGCTGCAGCGAAAAAACCGGAAGCCGCTCTTTTGGGCAGCAGGCTTTTCTCTCCTTTTTCACCTTTCCATGATTACTTTTTTCGAAATCGGTGTGCGTTATCCGCGGGACGATATCCGTTTCTACCAGGTGCAGATTGTGTCTGTTCCGGAAGTCCCCCGGGCTGCCGCTCCGGCGGCCGCTTCTTCTGATGCCCTGAGTTTGAGCGGGAGAAATGACTATGGCCAGCTCCCGCTGATTGCCTTGCCTGTTGTCGAATTTGCTGAAATGGAACGCCTCCGGGTACGTTACGATACGGCCGCGCCCCTGGCAGAATTAGCGGAGCGCCCGACGCAGCCTGTTTATACGGACAGCTGGGCGCGTTTCAGTTCTGAGCTGCAGCGCATGAGTCGATCTCTTCGGGACCTTGCCCTTTCTGAAGAAGGGGCTGTGCCACGGGAAAAGCAGCCGAAAGAGGCACAGCGGCTTTACTTCAGACCCGCCGAAGGTTTCGAAGCCTATATTGAATGGACGGGGCCGCCCGCTGATCGTGCCCTGCTGTTTTCACCGCCCATGAAAGCCCTGTGGAATGTATCGACTGCACTGAAAAGCCGTCAACTGGAAATTGTGTTTCAGGTTGATCCCGGGGGCAGAGTTGTGAACGTATGGAGTCCTGAAGTGGAGGATGCGGCGGTGGTTGACGATATCCAGATGACGCTGCTCCAATACCGTTTTTCCCCGTTGCCCGAATTGGGGATGTCAGGCTCCGGTGAAGGAGAAAACCGCAGCCTGAAAGACCAGTCCGGCGTGCTGTTCATTAAAGCGTCGGAGCAGGCGCCATGATACAAATTACGTTGGGAACAGCACTGCTTGTTTACGGCACCGTAATTATAGTCGGGTTTGCCCTCCTGTCACTTCTGGGTGAACTACGTGCTACGGGCGTTTATACGGTTCTGGAAAAACAGTTCATGTGGCGTTGTGTTTTCTGCAGTTTCCTGTATCTGGATCAGGAAGCGGTGACAATTTCCCGGTGTCCCCGATGCGGCAGTTATAACAAGTCCAAAGAAGCGCAGGACGAGCGTGTGAGTGCGAACCGTGAACATTGGGCACCGGAGCCGGTTTCCGGTCCGGCTGATCCGGAAGACCTTACGCGCCGCAATCCATCGAGAAGAAAACGCCCGGGTCAGTCCCGGCGCGGCCCCCGTCGTCGCCGCTGATTCTCCCCGTCCTTTTTCCCTTTTCCATCCTGCCCGCAGCAGAATTCCGTTTTCTAAAAGAAAAGCCTCTGCCGGAAGAGGCCGGCAGAGGCGAGGGGAACTATAGAGTGGTGATTATTTTTTCTTGCAGCACTTCTTGGCGTTAGGCTTGCTGCAGGCGCGCGGTGTTTCAATGGCGGCCTGAGCAGCGGCAAGTCGTGCGATAGGCAGACGGTAGGGGCTGCAGCTGACGTAATTCAGACCGACCCGGTGACAGAATTTCACGGAAGAAGGTTCTCCGCCGTGCTCGCCGCAGATACCGCATTTCAGATCGGGGCGTGTGGAACGGCCTTTCTGTACAGCCATATCAACCAATTGTCCCACGCCTTCCTGATCCAGGACTGCAAAGGGATCATCATCCAGAATTCGTTTTTCCAGATAGATGGGCAGGAAAGTGCCGATATCATCGCGCGAATAACCGAAGGTCATCTGGGTCAGATCGTTGGTGCCGAAGCTGAAGAAGTCTGCCGATTCGGCAATCTTATCGGCGATGAGCGTGGCACGGGGCACTTCGATCATGGTACCGATGAGATAATTGACTTTCGTTTTCGTCTCTTTCTGAACATCAGCGGCGACCGCTTCGACGATGGCGCGCTGGTTTGCAAGTTCTTCGCGGGTACCGATGAGGGGAATCATGATTTCCGGGAGAACATGAATTTTCTTCTTGGTGAGACGGGCAGCAGCGGTGATAATGGCGCGCGCCTGCATTTCGGTAATTTCGGGATAAGCAATGCCGAGACGGCAGCCACGATGGCCGAGCATGGGATTGAATTCATGGAGCGCATTGATTCGTTCAACTACCTGGGCAGGCTTCAGACCGGCATGGTTGGCCAGGGCTTCCAGTTCTTTTTTCGCACCCGGCTCAAGCAGACCGCCGACAAATTCATGCAGCGGCGGGTCAAGCAGACGAACGGTAACAGGCTTGCCTTTCATGGCTGTGAAGATTTCGACAAAGTCCTGGGTCTGATAGTCCAAAAGCTTCATGACGGCTTTGCGTCGGTCGGCTTCGTTGTCCGCCAAAATCATTTCACGGACGTAGATGATACGGTCGGCGTCGAAGAACATATGTTCAGTGCGGGCAAGTCCGATGCCTTCAGCACCGAAGCGCAGCGCCGCAGCCGCATCTTCCTGGCTTTCAGCATTGGCACGAACGCCGATCTGACGGCGGGCATCTGCCCATTTCATCAGCTTGCTGTACCATTTGTTCTTTTCAGGCTGCGCCGGAAGGACAGGAATCTGCCCCAGATAAACTGTTCCGGCAGTACCGTTCATGCTGATCCAGTCGCCTTCTTTCACTGTAATATTGCCAACAGTGAATTTCTTTTCGCGGGCATTAATGGTAACGGCGGCGCATCCGACGATGCAGCATTTACCCCAGCCACGCGCCACCAGTGCTGCGTGGGAGGTCATGCCGCCCATGGAGGTAAGGATGGCAACGGAGGAACGCATGCCTTCCACATCTTCAGGGGAAGTTTCATTGCGGACAAGAATGACTTTTTCGCCTTTTGCCGCCCATTCTTTAGCGTCTTCACTGGTAAAGACTACACGGCCAACGCCGCCACCGGGACCGGCGGGAAGGGCTTTGGCGATGTACTTCTCTTTTTTCTCCGCCTGAGGATCAAGCATGGGGTGAAGAAGTTCATCAAGCTGTTCAGGTTTTACACGCATGACAGCAGTGTCTTCAGTAATCAGCCCGGATTCACACATTTCAACTGCCATGCGAACCGCTGCACCGCCGGTACGTTTGCCGGTACGGGTCTGCAGCATGTAAAGGGTGCCGTCTTCAATAGTGAATTCAACGTCCTGCATATCCGTGTAATGCTCTTCGAGCAGATCGCGGATGTCGGCGAGCTGTTTGTAAAGGGCAGGCCACTCTTTCTGCAGCGATTTCATGTGTCTGTTGGCGTCGGTTTTGGTGGCATCATTCAGCGGCGAAGGGGTACGCGTGCCGGCGACCACGTCTTCACCCTGTGCGTTGACCAGCCATTCACCGAAGAATTTGTTTTCGCCGGTGGCAGGGTTACGTGTAAAAGCGACGCCGGTGGCAGAACTGTCACCCAGGTTACCGAAGACCATTGCCTGCACGTTTACGGCTGTACCCCAATTATCAGGGATGCCTTCAATCCGGCGGTAGGCGATGGCACGCTTGCCGTTCCAGGACTGGAATACGGCTTTGATGCCGCCCCAGAGCTGGTCTTTGGGATTGTCGGGGAAGTTTTTGCCAAAACACTTTTTGACAATGACTTTGTATTCTTCGCAAAGATTTTTAAGGTCTTCTGCATCAAGATCGGTGTCTTCTGTTACGCCTTTGGCTTCCTTCATGGCATCCATGGCTTCTTCCATCAGATGACGGACGCCTGCACCATCGGCAGGTTCAATACCGGCGGCTTTTTCCATTACGACGTCGGCGTACATCATGATCAGACGACGGTAGGAGTCATACACAAAACGAGGATCGCCACTCTTCTTAATCAGGCCGGGAAGCGTATTTTTGCTCAGACCGATGTTGAGTACGGTATCCATCATGCCGGGCATGGACATGCGGGCACCGGAACGTACAGCGAGAAGCAGCGGGTTGTCGGGGTCGTCGAATTTTTTCTTCATTACTTTTTCGACTTTTTCCAGTGCTTTCTCGGTCTCATCATAAACGTTCTGCGGAAGTTTGCCTTTGTTTTCATAATATTCGGTACAAACTTCGGTGGTAATGGTGAAACCGGCGGGAACGGGAATCCCCATACTCGCCATTTCGCATAGATTGGCACCTTTTCCACCAAGCAGGTTTTTCATTTCGCCTGTGCCTTCGGCTTTGCCACCGCCAAAGAAATACACACTCTTTTTTGCCATAACAGTAGACTCTCCTTGGGTTGTTACACGAGATCCCCTTGTGGTGCTTTTGTAGCGCATGTACAAGAACTGCGGAAAACGGGGATAGCTTAGAAGGTCCAGCGAGTTGCGCCGCGAATGCGGTAAACACCGTCAGCATTCTACTACAAATACGGTTCAATATGCAAATGGTCGAATCAAGCCCTCTATAATGTTACCGGAAGCAGATACGTCAAGCCATATAAAATCTTACCAGGATTTCAGTAACCCTGGAGATAGTAATATGGCTGGAGAACGCTTAAAAAATGCATTGAAGAAGT
>Ga0209719_1001032_pt1 | contig 37138 bp, 23 predicted proteins | sample AD_JPNAS2_MetaG_FD_184421 | JGI IMG/M metagenome (GOLD analysis project Ga0209719, IMG submission 184421) | Active sludge microbial communities of municipal wastewater-treating anaerobic digesters from Japan - AD_JPNAS2_MetaG (SPAdes) (version 2) | ecosystem: Engineered > Bioreactor > Anaerobic...
GGGACAATAGAAGAGGTTGAAATAGAAGAAAATGATACTTCTATGGATGAATGCATTGCAGATGATTTTATTCGAATTCAACACGAATGTGGATATGGTTCACCTTTTGGAGACGGGGAAAAATTTAAACTAGATATTTGCCCTGAATGTGCTTACAAAATGTTTTCGAAATATGTTAAATTTGAATAATGAAAGGATAGGATAGATTTGAATAATCTGCTTCCCCTCGGGGAAAGAATGAAGACGTATTACGAACAGAGAAATAGTTATAAGCTGATGAGAAGGGTGCCAGTAATCATTCGTCTGGATGGAAAAGCATTCCACACCTACACAAAAAGAATAAATGCCCAGAAACCCTTTGATAAATTTTTGGCCGGGACTATGATCTTCACTGCAAGGAAACTTCTGGACGAAATTCAGGGGGCCAAGGTTGCTTATGTCCAGAGTGATGAAATTTCAATTCTTCTGACCGATTTTGACAATTTAAATACTGATGCTTGGTTTGATTATTCCATTCAAAAAATTGCCAGTGTTTCAGCATCTATGGCTACTCAATTTTTTATGGTGGCATCGCTGGACAAATACAATACGTTTCCATTTTTTGATTCAAGAGTTTTTAATATTCCCAAAGAAGATGTGGCAAATTATTTTATCTGGCGTCAACAGGATTGGTTTAGAAATAGTGTTTGTATGTATGCCAGAAGCTTCTTTTCTCATAATGAACTTCAAAACAAGTCTGTGTCGGATGTTCATGAAATGCTTTATGGAATTGGTAAGAATTGGGCTACGGATGTTGAATCAATGTTTAAGAATGGGACATGTATTGAAATTGGGGAATATCCACGGTATGATGTTATTTTCCAAAAGGAGCGAGATACAGTAGAACGATATTTGAATTTGATGGGGGACAATTAGATGTATGGTATTCTGTTAGAAATGCATATGTTCATATTTGTGGGACTCGTGATATTAATTGCTAGTGTGATTGGTTCGATCTATAAAAGGAAGAAGAATTCTAAATAATGAATAGAAAAGGATATGTTAAACGAATGTAATAAATATGCTATATTTCCTGACGACAAAGAATATGGATTGCCCACTGATGAAGATAAAAGAAATTGGATGGACGGTAAAAATGAAAATATTTTAGGTGGTTATATACCTAAATTATTTATTTCAAAAGAAGAAGTTGAAGTTAGACCGATAATTGACATAGATGAAATTGGTAAAAATAATTCTTCAGAATCAGAAGTAGAAAAAGAAAGAAATAGGATTCTTAAAGAAATGGAAGAAAAATGGCCTTATAAAATAACTCAAGAATCAAATGGAAGTAGATATGATTTTATTTTCATGAAAGATATGCAAAGAATTATTTTAAATATTGGTGAAGATGGCGAACCTTTAGATTATGAAGAGAAGTATCCTGAATTAAAAAGTCATGAGATTTAAATAATAAGTGAAATACTATTGAAAGGTGAATTTTAAATGAAAGGTGATTTTCAAGGGAATAAATTCTTTTTGTCAAATTTCTATGAATCCCCTATGATAATTGATGGTAAAGAATATCAAACGGTAGAACATTATTTTCAAGCTATGAAAGCTACTAATGAAGAAGATCATGAATTAGTTAGAAATGCTTCTTCTCCTGATAAAGCTAAAAAACTTGGACGTTCTATTAAACTAAGAAAAGATTGGGATTTAATAAAAGACAGGATAATGGAAAAAGGTGTTAGAGCTAAATTTGAACAGGATTATAAAATGAAAAAAGATTTAATTTCCACACAGAATGAAATATTAGAAGAGGGCAATACTTGGAATGATCTATATTGGGGTGTAGATTATTATACCCGAAAAGGTAAAAATAGATTAGGAAAGATTCTTATGAAACTGAGAAATGAATATATGGAAGAATTTGGATATTTAATAAAGAATATCGTGTAAAATATTCTTGAATTCATTTCTCAAGAACTGCAAATACTAAAAAGTGAACTATATTTTAAAAATTCGAAAGAAATATTGATTCGACTACATTTAAATGGTGCAGTACATTACCAAACAAGAGGGAGATTGATTAAATGAAAGTTGCAATTATTGGTATGACAATGCCTGTAATCTATGATGAGATTGAAGATATTATTGAAGCTGATCCTTCAATGGATATCACTGATTTAGTTGCGGGTGCGGCAAATGTATGTTATAACCCAATTGAGATTGGTCAAATCTTTGATAATCTTACTTCTGAAAAGAGAGCCAAATTAATTGATAGAACTTTGAATGATAGGCACATGTCGATTTATGAACATGTTTCTTTCAATTTTGCTATTAGTGGTGTCAGTAGGGCACTTTTGGCACAACTGACAAGACATAGGATAGCTAGTTTTTCTGTTCAGAGTCAACGTTATTGTAAGCTCACAGAACCAGATTATATCACTCCTGATTCCATTATGAATCATCCAGAAGCATTGTCAGAATATGATGGTTTGATGGAATTGATTTGGGAAACCTATAATCAGTTAGTTGATTCTGGTATTCCAAAGGAGGATGCTAGAATGGTTCTCCCCAATGCATGCACCACTCAATTGATTATGACGATGAATATTAGGGAGTTATTTCATTTTTTCAAGCTTCGGATGTGTAAACATGCTCAGTGGGAGATTCAAGAATTGGCAACCCGAATTTTTGAACAGGTTGAAATAACGGCACCTCATATCTTTTCTTATGTCAATAAACAATGTGAACATGAAAAGTGTTATAATGCCTGTGGTGGCTGTGTCACACGTCAGTATGTATAGTTAAATTATTTTTAGAAATTGAAAATTAATATGTGAAAATAAGGAAGAAAACTATATTTAAAGGGTGATAAATAAATGAAGAAAGTTGTAGATTTGAATTTCTTAACTTGTCCAAAAGAGGAATTGGAATTACCAAGTAAAGGCAAGTTTTATAAAGAAATGACATATAACAATATTCCAACTGGATTGGAAAAAGGTGTAATCCATATCCGCCCTCTTTCTACAAAAGAAGAAAGAAATATGGAAAGAATTAACTCAACCAATTTCTATAATATTTGGGCCGAAATAATTGCTTCCGTCACGGCAGAACAATTTGATCCTATGGATTTGACAATTTCTGATTTGTTTTATCTTATTTATTGGCTTCGTGCTAGAACATTTGGCCCTACTTATGAGATTAAAGCCGAATGTCCTAATTGTGGTGAAGAATATAATGATAGGGTCAATATTCCTGATTTTGGAACAGTCTATCTTGAAGACGATATTATTGAACCATTTGAATTGACCATGCCAAATTCTGGCGTCAGGGTCATTTTTAGATATCCAAGGGTCAAGGATTTGGTGGATGCATCCAAGAGAAACTATTCCGAGAAAAAGAAAAAGGGTGTCAAAATATCGCCAACAATTTACCAGAAGGTTCTTTGCACTCAAGAAATGGTTTTGCCGGATTCTACGGTTCTGACAAATGAAGAAGATTCTGAATTGATGATTGATATCTATTCTCGTATGCAAGCAGCTGATACAATGATGATTGATGAAGAGTATGTCAAATATGATCATGGATTGCTTGAACCTGTTATGAAGACATGTCCCATGTGTGAAACTGTTTATGAACAGTTTCCAGTGATTTCCCCTGACTTTTTTCGTCCGAATTTTAGAAAGTCCAGATAATACAAAATTATTAAAAATCTTCTATAGTTTCTTAACGCCTTATGAACCAACTTCAATTGCTAATTCAATAAGATCAGAAATATTGTTTCTTTCAAAGTTTGGTCATTTTGATGCTTTTCACATCTATTCAATGACACCACAAGATCGAAGATATTATATTGAAGAATTGAAAAGAATGTTGGATAAATCAGGTGGTCAAAATATTGAAGATGTTGATTTATAAAAATAGAGCCTGCAGGCTCTATTTTTTTATCTTCAAGAAATTAACATAGATAGTATCCTCATGTCATAAAAGAGGGGTTTAAATGGATAAGAAAAATATTCGTAAGGAAGATTTGGAACTTCTTCAATCTATGATGGGAAATAAAAAGAAAGAGCCTCTACAATACAAAGTTGGTGGCAAAAAAGGTAATGAAAATGAAAAGATTGGAAAAGATGTTGATACTTCCAAATTATTGTCATTTATTGAAAAAACATTAACTAAAGATTTGGTTAAAAAGTTTAAAAAATTAGGAATTGAGACAAGTAAAACATACGAAGAATCAATTGAACAAATGGAACTTCTTTTAGAAACGATGGATGAATTATTTTCCATTTCTAAAAAGGGTGCTCCACAATTGGCTGCTGCAGTTTCTTCTTTAGGAAAAGCTCAAAATCAATTGATTCAAAGTGTTGAACAAACTTCAAATTCTTTTAAAAATATGCCAAAATCAATCGGGTCAAGTATTGATATGATCACAAATTCTGTTGGCAGACTTGGCAAGAATTTGAACAATATGAAAAAGAATGCAATTGAATCTTTTGATACTGCTGTTTCAAATAGTATGAATGCATTGGTTCGTGGAACAAAGAATCTTGCCATGGCAATTCCTGGCGTTAGAATGTTTATTGATATTTCAAAATCCATTGGTGGAATCTTTCAGAAAATCGGAACAACTGTTCAAGTATTCTCAGGAATGTTTCTTAAATTTGGAAGTAGTCTTTCAAATGGTATTAAAAGTATTGGCAAACTATTTGGTTTTGGTGGAAAGAAGGAAGGAATTGAAAAGCCTGGATTAACAAATGCTACTCCAAAATCATTAAGCGAACAATTTGTATTAAGAAAAACTGAAGTTGGTATGTCAATTTTCTGGTTATGGAAACAAATGGAAGAACAAGGAAGGAAAAAGGAAAAGGGATTTTTAGCTAGTCTATTAGATAATCCTTTTATGTTGGCAATTGCTGCTATTGCTGGAGCTATTTGGGGATTTGCTTTAGGTGCCATCAAATATATTAGAACAATGGGAATGATTCTTAAAGGAATGGGAATTGTAGATTTATTTCTGTGGCCATTTAAAATAATTAAAAACATTTTTATTTCAACTGTTGAGATTCTTAAAGGAACAGAATGGGGTCAAAAAATAATCGGTTTCTTTAAGAATATTGGAATTATATTTATGGATAAGTTTGATGATGTTGTCAGAGTTATTAAGAATTTTAAATTGGCTGACAAATTTCCTTTTGTTGGAAAATTGATGGGAATTGTCAAAGGATTATTTGGGCCAATATTCAAAATTTTTGAAGGTCTTGGTGGAAGAATTTTTAAACTCATTGGTGGAATTGGTAAAATTTTTAGTGGTGGTGCTGGATTATTTGGTAAAGTTTTTAAAACATTTGCTAGATTTGGTGGCGCTGTCTTTAAGGTTATTGCATGGCCAATTACTGTTATTATGGGCCTAATGGATTTCTTTACTGGATTTTCAGATGAAAAAGCTGCAGAATTGACTGGTAAATCAAAAGAAAATTTGACCATGTTCGATAAAATTACGTCTGGTGTTTGCAGTGCCATTTCCGGTCTTTTAATTGGATTGATTTCGCCAGAAGAAATTTACAATGGATTCAAAAGAGTTTATGATTTTATTGCAGGATTTTTTGGTATTTTTGGTAATGTCTTGGATTTCTTTACTGGTAAGATATCATTTACTGAAATGATTGAAAAGATGGGCGATAATATCAAAAAAATGTGGGATGCTTTTTCTGGTGCCATTTCATTTGTATTTAACAAAGTTGGGGGATGGTTAGGAACAATTGCAGGATGGTTGGGTTTTGGCCCTGAATGGAATTCATTTATTACAAGTATTAAAAGTGCTTGGGATTCAACCGTTGATGCTATAACAGGCCTTTTTGATTGGATAGTTAATGCTTTCAATTGGATTACAAATTGGTTTACTGGTGAAATGAATAATTTAAACGCTGAAGAACAAATTACAAAAACAACTTTACAAGCTAAAAAAGGAAAAGATGGAACATATAATCTTAAAGATGTTGAAGAAGGTAAGGCTTTTGGTATTGGTGATCAACGATATATTAAAAGAAATAATGAAATATTCAGAATGGAAGCTCATGAAGTTAATCTTGGCAAAGGTGATAAAGAAACAAGATGGACAGAACAAACTACAGGCCTTAAAGTAGATGAATTGGGAAATTTAATAAATGAACAAGGTGTAAAACAATTAGATATATCTAAAGCTACAGAAGAAAATATGGCTGATTTATTGTATCATGCTACAGAAAAGAATTCAATTTATACACATGATACTCATATGGAAGAATTATTAAATATCATGATTAAGAATCAACAAGAAGATTTACAATTACAATATGAGTCTCAAAAATGGACAGAACAAAATCTGCCTTCTTTATTGAGTGGCACGACAAATATTATTGGTGGGCCAAACAATAGCCAAATCAATACTTCGCCTACAACAAATGCCAATTTGGGCGATGGTTCTGCTTTGGGTGCTGTTATTGCAAATGAAGGTTGGTATGGTTCTGTTAATAAAAATGACAATGGCAGAGGTGCTTCCATTGGTAAATTGCAGTGGAATAGTGGAAGAGCTAGAGACATTCTTTTACGAGTCCGGGAAGCAGATCGAGCTAGATTTGATCAAATGTTGCCACAAGTTGCTGCCTCTTTAGCAAATGAACAATTATGGACTAGTGGAAAACGTTCGTTTACTACATCTGAAGCTCAGGCATTCAATTCATATATGAAAGATAATACAAAAGCTCAAGCTATTATGGATGCAAAAGCCAGAGAAGATTTTGCTGGTTATATTCAAACGGGTCAGAGACGTGGTATTACGGATGAAAAAGCTCTTGCCTTTTATGCAGACCTTGCTAATCAATATGGTCATGGTAAAGAAGGTGGCACAAAGGGTGCAATTCAATTTATCAATAAAGCTCGTAGAATGCCTGGTGGGTTGACATTAGAAAATCTTTATGAAGCCACAAGAGGAACAGAGTATTTCAAGAGAAGAACAAAAATGTATGAAGCATTAAAGAATCTTCCTGCTGGATCAATGGCTCCAACAATGGAAATGAATGCTGTTCCAAAAGCAGAATCTTTAGACTTGACTAAAATTGCAGAAGGATTAGAAACAACTTCTGGCACAGTATTGAATCCAATGGATGCTACAGTTCAAAAAATAATTGGAGAACAAGGAATCAATACAAATTCGATTCGTGAAATTTTAACATCTATTCCTCTTTCACAAACACCACCTCAAGGGGATATGGAACAGTTAATAAGTTCTCAATTTGAACAAGAGAAAAAATCTAAGGAAGAATTGGCACAAGCTGTTTCTAGTGGTGTTAAACAATCAATGCCAAAAAAAGAAACGACAGAAGTGCCAATAACAAAGAATACAACGCCATCAACAAGCGCTGTAAATATGTCAGCTCCGACAGATATGAATTTAATTCCTATTTATGTTTTAGACTATTATTTTGGATTAAATATCTCGTCTGGTGGTATCAAATCTGTCATTTAAGGAGTGAGATTTAAATGGGCTACAATGAAAAAGACAGAGATATGCCAACTACACCTGTAGTTAAACAACCAGAAAACCCCAGAACTAAAGATGTTGCTGGATCAACAAATAAAACAAGTCCTAAGAAACCAGAACCAGTTGCAGCCAAACCAGAATCACAAAATCAAAGTAAACAATCTCCATCATCAGAAGCTCCGGCTTCTGGTGGTGGGTGTTCGTGGAATCAATTTATTTTTGAAGACCCATCATCTAACAATTTTGGTAATTTTGCTAAGATTACAATTAGTGTTAATCAAACCATAACAATGAATTTCCAAACGGCTTTATTCAGTGCTTTTACTTCTACTGGTTTGGATGGTTGTAAAATTGAATTACCATTGGACTCATCACAAACTATGAGTGATAGTGTTTCTGTTTCTTGGGCAAGAAAATCCGATTCTACAACAGTGACGCAAGCAGTTGAATATGTGACAAATACCGATGCTGTTAATAGAGGAACACAAGCTTTAGAAAGTATTGGTATTAGTGGTATGAGTGGTGATTCAATTCGTCGATTTATGACAGAAGATTATAGTATGGGTTCCCTAATGAAATCTATTGATGTTCCATTTGTTATTTGGCAAAATAAATCAATGACACCATCAAGGATAAAAGAAGGTTTAGGTTTATTACAAGGATTGATTTATCCCGGATTAATTGGTTTTATGTATCCACCATCTTTAACATTGAGTGTTGGCAATCTTTATAGAAAAATGAAAGCTAATCTTGCAAGTGTTGATTTACAATTTGATGATGGATGGCGTTCATTAAATCCAGGCACATCAGGTATCAATTTAAATGATGATGCTTTCCCATTGATTATTAGAGGAAAATTGAGATTTGTTAATCTCTTTATGTATATGTGGGATGCTTTAACAGAGGAATTGACATTAAAAGGAAAGCCGTGGATATTGTTTGGAGATGAAAAAGATGCCCCTACAGGTGGATCATCAAATAGTGGTGGAAGTAGTTCATCAAATGCACCAGATGATAAAAAATTAGGCACACCTTCTGATAAAGTTGGTTCTTCTTCAAGGAAAACTGCTCCAACAATGGGATTACCGTCTGATGGAAATATGGGCCCTACTGCCATGAATCCAAATATGTTGCCTGGTGATGCCAATTTTGGTAATACTGGAATTGGTGGTGCCTTGAGTGGAATGACTGGCATAGGTGATAATATTGAAGGAATTCCTGAAATTGGTGGAGGCCTTGATGGAAGTGGTGTGGGTTCTATTTTTGGAGGGGATGATTCTAACCCCTTTGGAGCTGGGAATGACCCATTTTCAAAAATCTTTGGTGGTGTCAATGACATTCTGAATGGTGGTATGGCTACAACGTGGGATTTTGCAAATGCTGTTCAAGGTGGTGGCCTGTTGAATGGTATGATGAATATGGATATGTCCTCAATATCTTCTATTCAGGGAAATTTGCCAAATTTAATGAATATGAGTAATGGTCTTGGAAATTTATTGCCGTCAACATTAAATAATTTTAGTGGAAATTTAGGAATTGGTTCACTTGGACAAATAAGTTCATTTGGTAATTCTGGGGGCGTTTTAAAAAATATTATGGGAAATTTAGATTCAAAAATTAATAATTTGGGAGGTTTGGATAAATTTACATCCAATTTGCAGTCTTCGGGCAGTCTGCCAAAATTATTAAATCTCTCATCTGATAATGCTACAATGTTAAAAAATACTCTTCAAATGAGACAAGACTTATCAAAAGTTTCAGGAGTTTTAAAAGATTTGAGCAATAATACTTTATTAAAATCAACACCAACATCATCTATTATTAATTCATTAAATGGTGGATTAGAAAATGTTGTTGGACTGATTGACAATATTAAAGATGGGAAATCGCCTGTAAATCCTTCCGAAGTAAAAAGATTATTGGGAGGAACATTAGCTGCATCAAATAGTTCTGTGAACACTCTTGATAAAGTAGGTTCTATTATTGGTCAAACTTGTGAAAAAGTTCAAGAAAATAAAGGGTTGGCTCCTGCAGCTATTATTAAAAATGGTATTGTATCATCATTGATGAATGGTTCTGTTGCAAAAGATACAAAACAAATAGTATCAGCTCTTAAAGGAATTTCAACCATTTTAGAAAATTCAAAAGAACAAATCGCTTCAAATAAAGAAGAAAAATTTGTTTGTCAACAAATTGCTGATACCGTAAAAAGAAATGCCAGTAAGATCGAAACAAAAGCAACTTTGGTTGAATCACAATCAAATAATATTTTAAAAAGATCATCTGAATTATTTAGAAAAGGACTTGGGGAATAATGTGGAGTAAAGACATAAATCCAAAACCTTTAGATATTGTTGATGAATTGGAACATTCAAGAGACGAATCTAAACATCATTTGTCTTCTTATTGTAAACGATATAAATTTGATACGAAAATTAATATGTTTCAAAAATCATTATTTGTGCCTGAATATGTTAATGGTGAAAAGGCTCATATTGTTTCAAAAGCTGATATCAATAGATTAGATTTAATATCTTGGCAATATTATGCCACTCCTGAATTGTGGTGGGTGATTGCAGAAGTTAATAACATTGATCCTTTTGAAATGTTTGAAGGTCAACTTTTAAGAATTTTGCCATCACAATATTTGTTGTTGCAAGTTTTAAGATATACAAACAATGATTAAAGGAAGATTTTAAATGGCACAAACGTCGGATTTGTTATTAAAAAAGTTCCAAACATTCATTGAATTTTCATGGTATAAGACAAATGAAGGGGATGAAACAAAGGTTGCTGAATTTAAGTATTCATTAACCCAATATTCCCCTTCTGTCTATGCCACAATTGCTTGTTATATTCATGAAAGTTATCTTGAGAAATTTTCCGATATTGAAAAACTTCCCATTGAACAGAGAAAAGTTGAAATTAATTGTTTACCTGAATTGTTTAGATGTGGAGACAATAAGAAAATGTTTTCAGGCCCTTGGAAATTTATAATCATGAATTATAAAATCACTCCTAGACAGGTTCATTTGAATACTGCCTATGGTCAGAATCCAGAATCAGATGCTATTAAAGGTGGAAATCATTATTTAGTTGAATTGCAATGTTTGGATAGGGTATTTTATAAAATGTCAATCAATGAAAAGTATAAGGCTTATCCCGGAAAGATATCTGATAATATTTCTAAAATCATATCAGAAAATGGTGGCAAACCACAAATAACGTCAACTGTCGGCGAATATGATTGGAACCAAACAAGAGAAACGGATTATATTTTTATTAGACGAATGTTGCCTTATGCCAAAGATAGTTCTGGCAATGTTGGATTTGCTTTTTATTGCTATAATGAAGAAGGATTCTTTAAACCAATTGACGAATCAAAAAAGAATCCAACAAAAATATTTGTTGGCAACAATCCAACAATTGTAGATAATAAACGATCACAAACAATTAAATCATTGATTGAAAAATTTGGAAGTCTTGACAATCTAAAAATTGTTGGGCCAGGCTTTAGAGATTTTGATGAAAAGAATCCTAAAAAGATGATTACTCAAGCTTATCAGATTGATAAAGTGCCTGGTCAAATGCATGATACGAAATCAAAAAAGGTTATTCAAATTCCAATTGAGAAACAAGAAATGATGGAAACGTTTGCTACATCATTAAGAAAAGCAGTTCATAGATTCTCAAGAATCATTCAAATTGATATTTATCTTGATACTGAAATTACACCTTTAACATGCATTGAAATTATCAATACAGATAAAGACTATGAAAAAGAAAAATTGTTAGATGGTCTTTATTATGTTATTGAAGTTTGTCATAGAATTGGCCTTGATCCAATGCAACCATTTCTTCCAATGACAAGATTGACATTATCATCAGATGTTGATTTTAAAGGAATGAAATCTCCAGAAGGCAAGCCCTTGGATAAAGAACAATCAAATACGTCTTCTAAACCAAAAGAACCAGAGAAACCTAAAGAACCGGAAAAGCCAAAAGAAGAACCAAAAGAAAAGTCAGAAGAAGATAAAAAGAAAGAAGAAAAAGAAAAGAGAAAAAAAGAGATGGATGGAACAGAACAAAAATTTAAGAAGCTCATTAAAGACAAACAAGGACATAGTTATACGGCAATGGCTTCGAATGTCCCTCTTAAAGATACAGATCAAAAATTTAGTGGTTGTATATCAGATAAAAAGACGGATAAAGGGAATAATATTTTGGATGGATATTTAATAGATATGTTAGGGAATGTTATTAAAATTTATGAAGGCCAATCAGAAATACCATTTATTTATGATATTTTGACAGGGTTATTTACAGATTTAGATGGTCAGACTATTGATAAACCAAAGGATGCAGATATATCTTATACAAAAGAAAATCCAAATTTACAAAATGAGATAAATGAAAAATATAAAAGATATGTTGAAGCTTATGAAAAGAAACAGTATAAAACTCCATGTCCAGAATAAAGGATGATTGAAAATGAAATATCAAAAATTTGTTAATCATCCCGTTTTTGAAAATGGGATTGAAATTGGAAGATTTACAGGCCATATTTATGAAAATGGAATTAAAGATGGAGTTGTTTTTAAAATTGTAGAAGATGATGGTGAATGGATTGAACAATATGTCATTATCTATTTGAAAGACAATTTTGAAAGACCATATTATTTAAGGAATGATAAATGTTATCTTCAACTTACAAATGAGGAAGTTGATTTTATAAAACCATTACACATTAAAGCATTTCTACAATCAAGCAAAAGGTAGGTGATATAATTGCCAAATTTTTATGGTGTCTATGTTGGGAAAGTAGAAGACAACGAAGACCCTCTTAAAATAGGAAGATTGAAAGTAAGAGTGCCTTCCATATTTGGTGAAGAATCAGAAATACCAACAGATAAATTACCTTGGGCTGATCCAAATTTTCCTTATGGTGGTTCTGATGATGTTGGATTCTTTTTTGTTCCTGAAAAGGAAGCCACTGTTAATGTTCTCTTTATTGGGGGAGATTCTAATAAACCTGTTTGGATAGGATGTAATTACTCTCAATTTGAAACGTATGGAACACCAAAACCGCCGGGTGAAGCAATGAGTAAATATCCAAAAAGAAAAGTTCTTAAAACAAAAGCTGGATATATTTGTTTTGATGATGAAGAAAAAAGTATTACAATCAAATCAGGTGGGAATAGTTCTTATTTTGGTATGTCTGAAAGAGAAATCGAAATTGTTCATGCTTCAGGAGCACATGCCACTATTAAACAAGATGGATCAATTGCAATGGAATCTCCAGAACAAATTAGACAACGTGATCCAAATACGAAAGCTCAATGGAATTTAATAAAACAAATTTGTCAGAAATTGGATATTCCAACGTCTTCTGCTGAACCATTTAAGGCTAAGACTTGAGGGGGCCCAAAAAGCACACCAAGCTGTAAAACCGAAATGCCTAAACCTATTAAATTTACAGGTGGGTGAGGGGGTTCACCGGGGCAAGTCTTGCCCAATACTGGTGGCGGTTGACCGGCTGGTGGCGTATCCTCTGGATGGGGATATCCAAATGCACCAGAAATTCCAAAAGGAATTGCAGATAAATCTCAAGAATTAGTAAAAAATATGATTGATGCTGGAGCGTGTGCTCCTGAAATGGATGGAATATTACAGAAAGCTTTAAATGGGGAAAAAGAAGTGCCATTCGAATTGGGTGGCATGTTTAATGGAATGTTGGATATGGGAAATAAATCATCAGGTGGATTATCATTGCCAGGATTTGAAGGAGATTTTATTTCAAGTTCTGTTGATATGGCATCAGATGCAAGTCAACAAATTGCACAAGGTGGTTTCCCATTACAATTCTTTGCTTCAAAATTAAGCATTTCTCCTAAATATGGAACCTTAATTGTTCAGGCAATGAATGAAACCATTAAATATAAGAATGAAGGATTATTTGAAAAGGAAGAAATATTAAATTCTGATTTAATTCCTGATCTTACTCCTGAACTTTGTAAAAAATATACTTCCCAATTACAATCTGTTGAAATTGATGATGATACAAAAGATATTATGAGAAGTTTAGTTAAAAAAGTTGATCGTTATGAAAATGGTGATCCAGAATTAGGAATAGATAATAATGATCAAAATACAGGTGATATGCTTTATAAGGGAGATAAATACAAAATTTATCGACAAGAGGGATTGACACAACTCATTGAAGATAGTGATTCTGGCGATGATGATTCTGACAATGATGATGACGATGATACTACGCCAACGCCAGATTCAGGGTCTTCTACATCTCTCAAAGATATGATTGTCATGGCATTAATTTTTGGAAGAAATTAACTTGGGTGATAAAAATGAGCTATCCTTATAATTACATGTGGCCTATAGATCAATCAGTGGCGGGGCCAATTGGCCCCGTCAATGGAATATTACCACCAGACGGACAGAATTATGCCAGTGTTCATGATACAAAATCGCCAAGTGAGGTCATTAAACAATCTATTCGAAGAATATTGATGACTGTTCCAGGTGAAAGAGTTATGCAGCCTGAATTTGGATGTAAATTAAAAAGTCTTGTGTTTGAACCAAATGATTCTGTTTTAATAGGTGATATTCATTATATTTGTAAAGAAGCTATTAAAAGATGGGAACCAAGAGTCATTGTTGAATTTATTGATATACAACAATATCCAGATCAACATGAAGTAGTAATTACAATAAAATATCTAAATAAGTTTGATAATGCAAGAGATATTGTCAGTCTTATGATAAGATAAGTGGTGAGATAAAATATGACAGTCCCATTTTCCAATCAAGAAAATGTTCAAGAATTTAAGGAGTTGCAATTAGTCCCTTCTGATTTTGAAGAGATAATGGAAGTATTAATTGCACGTGTTAAAAGTCGATTGCCAAATAAATGGCAAGATTTTTTAACTTCAAACTTTGGTATTGAGTTAGCTGAAGTCTTTTCGTATGAAGCAGCCCAATTAGTTTATCTTATTAATAGAAATGTTAATGAAGTTTATATGCCAACTGCTAGAACGAGATATGGCGTTTATAATCTTGCTCGAAATATTGGATATATGTCTAGACCGCCATCACCAGCAAGAACCACTTGTCTTTTAACAATTCCTTTTGATAATCCTAATCGAAATAATATTGCCATTCCTAAATATACAAAATTATCAACTCAAGATGGTAAAATGTTTTATATTGAAAAAGATTACATATTGCCAAGTGGACAATCACAAATTGAAGTTGATGTTGTTGCTGGAACAATTATTTCGGATACATTCATTGCAAATGGTATTGCGAGATATCCCTATCAGACAAATTATTATCCTGTTTCTTTTGTTGAATCGGTAAAAGTAAATAATACACCATGGGAATATTCAGAATACCTTGATATGTTAGGCCCTGAACCAGTTTACACAATTGAAAATGATAAAGATTTTAGAGCAAAGATTATTTTTGGTGATGGAATTTATGGCATGAATCCTTTAAAAGATTCTGAAATTGAAGTTCTTTATAATGTTAATCTTGGAGAAGATTCAAATACTTCTGCTTATTCCATAAATAAAATTGTCGATTCAATTTATGATACTGATGGTCGAAAAGTCAATTTTACCATTACAAACCCCAATGCAGCTATTGGTGGAGATAGAGAAGAAACAGTTAATGAAATTCGTAGAAATGCCCCAAGTATTTTTAGAACACAATGGAGAACCGTGACGAAACAAGATTTTAAAGATACATTAAGAGCAGAACCGGGAATTGAAAAATTGGTTGTTCTTGACAGATATGATATGGATGAAATTGGTATTTATGGAGTTAAAATTGGTATCATTCCAACTGAAGGTGGATATATTGATGATGCTTTTAAGAATCATGTTTTGGAAGTATTGGAGAATAGAAGACTTCTGACTACAGATATTCAATTTATCCAGCCTGAATATGTTCCAATCAATCTTGACATAACTATCAGTAAACGAGATAATGTAAATGCTCATATTGTTCAGACAAGATTGAAATCTGAATTATTCAATTATTTGCACTGGAAGAATAGAAATTTTGGCAATGATGTGACGGCAATTGATTTGTATAGAATTATTGGGAATGTCGAGGGTGTAGCATTTGCTGATAATCTTGTAATTGAACCAAAAAAATATACATATATTGCAAAATCTTTGAAAGCTGATAGGACTGAAAAGAAAACTATTCAGGTTATTGATTCCATGTCAATTTTAAAACCAAATATGGAAGTTGTCATTTTAAACAATCAGGGAACAACAATTTGTCAAAATAAAATTGATAAAATTCAAGGTTCTTCCATTACAATGAAAAATGATATGAACTATGATTTTGAATATGGAAATAATATTTATCCAGTTTTAACAGTTAAGAATGATATTAATGAAGGTTCTAAAACTGTAGCCTTTGAAACAGATTATGCCAATCTTAATGATACAGTAATTTATTTTGCCAATAAACCTGACAAGTATTATACCATTCGATTTAAAACTATCAATGGTTATTATCTGGATGAAGAAATTAAGTATGATGTTCCTACTGGCACGAAAGTGTATGTCATGAGTAAGGATATTTTTTCAAGAACTGAATTTTTCCACAATAAAGGTGCTACTTCATTGACATTTACAAATACACCAAGATTTGTAGTTGGGGCAGTCTTATATAAAGAATCAAATCCAGATGTTAAATACTATGTCAAATCTGTTGAAAACAATACAGCTTTCATAACTCCTTCTTTGGTTGAAGATGTAAAAGAGTATGAAAAATTCATTGTGGAATCAGATTCATTAAATCTTTATAAATATGAAATTGCGGATTGTGGAAAAATTAATATAAACATTGTTAATGCTTAAAGGTCGTGTATGTCCATGAGAAATCATAATTACTTATATGAAAGACTTCCTGAATATACACGAGAATTGACAGATATTATGTTTGATGTTAATTCATCTGGTGAGGAAGTTAAGATACTTCAAGAATTTTTAAAATCAGTAGATGAAACAACATTACAACCGTTAAAAGAATATATTAATGAAATCATAACCCTTCAGGACATTGATGCAATTAGAGATGAATTATTACCATATTTTGGTTTTCTTTATGGCTATGTCTGGGATGAAAAGTTAAGTGTTTCAATTCAAAGAAGTCTTCTAAAAAATATTGTTCAGTTATACAAAAGAAAAGGAACTCCCTATTCACTTTATTATCAACTATATTTTCATGATAATGCTGTTAAATTAATTGAACCACATAAATACATTTGGATACTAAATGTTAGAGGTAAGTTATCAGGTATTTATAAATTACCATCAGAAGACTATTACAGCCGAGGTTTATTTGTAGTTGAAACTTCGGCTGATATTCCAACAGTCAGAGATATAATTGAAACAGTTAGACCTATTGGAACGGTTGGAATAATTACTTCTATTGGTGGGAATTTAGTTAATCTGAATCCATTATGTGAAGGATATAATGACATTGAAATTCCTTCAATGGGAAATATTTTTGAGGAATTTGTCAATGGTCAAAATCATTTGCAAACAAGATTCGGATATTATCATGATAGTAGTTCCTTTGACCTAAAGTTAATTCTATCTAGTTATGTTCCAGAAGACTTGTATGCCTATTATGTTGGATATTATACTGGTGAATTAAGCTCAAGAAAAAGATTATTTGCAACTGAACATTTATCAATTCATGATTCTGTAATTATGGGCCAACAATTATTACCAACAAGTGCTCAATTTAAATTACATGAATTGTATTCTTTGAATTTAATTGATCCAATAAATCATGAGATGGAAGATTTTCAACTTAATGATAAAGATTCTTTGTTAAACAATAAGACTTATTTAGTTGAAAAAGCTAAAAAGTATTATATGATGACAACACAAAGAAACTTTTTACAAAAGGCTCAGGTAAGAACAAAAGGTAAATTAAAAGGGTTGTTCTTGAATAAAGTTGCAAGTTTATTGGGCGTTAATAACTGGTTCAATTGTGATAAAGCTGACCCAGAAGATTATAATAGAATTCATTGGGTTCTCAAAGATTACTGTAGTATGGGAAAACAAATATTTGTTTCTTCAAATTATACTTTTGAACAATTAAGTTCTACAACATTTGTTGAAATGAATTCATTGCCAAAAACTTCAACGGATGTTCTAGAAAATATGAACATTACAAATATTATTCATCTGGAATCATCAGAAGAAAAAATTTATAATAGAATTCATTGGGTTCTTAAAGATTATTGTAGTATGGGAAAACAAATATTTGTTTCTTCAAATTATACTTTTGAACAATTAAGTTCTACAACATTTGCTGAAATGAATTCATTGCCAAAAACTTCAACGGATGTTCTAGAAAATATGAACATTACAAATATTATTCATCTGGAATCATCAGAAGAAAAAATTACGAATTGATCTAAGGAGTGAAACTAATGGCAACTACGCCAACAGTCAGCACATATAAATCACATGTTTCTAGGGCATGGTCATTTTATAATGATACGCCAAGAATTATGTTTGCTATTGGGAAAACGACACCATGGACAAATGAAAATCAACCACCAAATCCTGTTATTGATAAGGATGACTTGGATGAATTGATTGGATTTAAGAAAGTTGATAGAATGTTGTTTGTTGTCCCCGATCCTGTTAATGGAACTATTGTTATTGATAATGTAAGATGGATGCCTATTGAACCTGATCCTGCAATTCCGGGAGATACATTATATAATGCTATTCGAAGAGCCAATGCTAGATGGGTTTATGTTGAAACAGTACTTGAATCAACTGAATTTCCAAATACAACTTATCGTGAGATTGGGTTATATTCTAGAATCCTTTTGAATGATGGTGTCTCAACATCACAATTAACATATAATCCTTCTGAAATTCTTGATTCTGGTATTTTGGAAGCTTGGAAAACAAGACCGCCTGTTTATAAAACGAGTGGTCAGAGAGAAATGTTATCCTTTGTTCTTGAATTCTAAAAATAAGTTGGTGTTAATAAATGAAGCTAAATAAACAAGAATATCCATTTTATGATAAGGCTGAGCTAGATCGTGCTCAAAAAGGATATCAAGATGTTCTCTTTAATCCTGGCAGAAGTCTTCAACAAAGGGAATTGACAGAACTTGGAACTTATCAATATGAAAGATTGAAGAGTTTTGTTCGTGAACAATTTGGTGGTAATCAGATTCTTAGTGGAGCCACTCTTTCATCAATAAATTCTCAAACAAAACAAATTACCTTTTCCGGTGCAAAAATTCTTTATGATGCTGATTTTTATACCGTAGAACCTGCAACACTTTCTTATGTTGGTTCTGGTGAAGAAGTCTTTTCTTTAGAATTAAAAGAACAAATCATTACTGAAATTGAAGATGAAAGTTTAAATGATCCAACAGAAGGGTATGACAATTACAATCAGCCTGGCGCATTCAGAATTAAAAGATGGGTTGAATATGTAAAGAATACGACAGATACAAATGCTCTTAAAGTTTTGGTCATGGTTGATGGAGTAATTACATTCCAAAGAAATGAATCAACACCTTCAAAAGAAACAAAAGTTCAAAATGAATCTGACATTATGGCTCTTATTGAACAGAGAACGTTTGAAGAGTCTGGCAATTATATTGCTTCTGGCTGTCGTTTATTTAATAAACCATGCATGGATAATAATAAAATTGGATTCTTTTTGGAATCTGGAACAGTCTATATTGAAGGTCGTCGCATTGACGTATTGCCACAAGACCTCTTTATTAAAAAGTCTTCTTTGATTGAAAATATTGTTGGAGAATCACATACATCAAAATCAATTTCTGATCCTATTTATGTCTTAAAAGAATCTCCAGTCATTAAGATTAATACGGTATATATACCTATTTCATCATCTGGCCCAATTACAAGAGGGTCAACTAACCTTGATCCAATTGGTTCTAATTTGAACATTCTTGATATCAAACAAGTTTATGTTGATATTAATGATCCATTTGAAAAAAATGTTCATTATAAACAAAATGGTAATTTTATCGAGTGGTTGGTTGCACCACCTGAAGCTCCTGCCGTCGGTTCAACATATACAGTTGAATATGTTTACAACAAAATAAATGGCCAAGAAAATGTTGATTATGAATTATTTTTAGGATTGCCTTCAAATGATAAAACATTGGCAACTACAATGCCGTCCAATGGTAAGATATCCATACCATTAGATGATGAAATTGGCAATATCATAATTAAATCCGTCAAAGTCAATGGAACAAAATTAAATAATTATCAATATATGATTGAACAAAATAAATTGACAATTCCTTTTTTGACAAACAACCAAATTATTCGAAATTCGTTTATTAAGAGTTCAAATGCATCTGATGTATTTCCTGTTGATGCAACCATCAATAGAATTTTGTATTATTCGCCAACACAGTTAAATCCTTATATTGAAGGATTGCAATATGTTCTCAATGGCCAAAATATTACATTTCTTGATTCTGGAAAAATGAATCAAAATGATTCTTATTTGGTTGAATATCAGTTAAATAGTCCCATTAATGCTACAACTGGCGATTCTGTCGAAATTATTTATGCTTATGAATCTCAAAGCCAAAGCCAAGATTGGAATTCTAGAATTGAATCAGTTTTAAAAATTCTTAATCCAAATTTGGCTGAAGGGTATAATATTTTTGTTAATTATTCTTATGTTCCGACCCAACATTATTATATCACTGTTAATAAAGATGGGAAAATCAATTCAAAATTCAAATCTTCAAAAATCAAAGATTTGATTATATCATCCAATGAATTATTAATTGCTGATATTTATGCAAAATATTATAGTGTATCGCCAATCATTCAACTGCAAAAAATTCTAAATGTTTCAATGGGTGAGTTGAGATTATTAAAAACTGAAATGGAAAATCTGAAATATGATATTCAATTGTCTGATTTGGAAAAACTCATTGAATCAACTGAACCTGCTTCAAGTTTAAAAGGTGTATATACTGATGGATTTATAACAGACTCAAAAATAGATGATGGTTATTTGTCAATTAAATTAGGATCAAATTATCAGAAAAGAAGACTTGTTCCTAATATTCCAAAGAAATTATTGAATTTGAATTTTACCATGACAGATACTATTTTGTCTCCAGACTGGAATAATCTAAAAACAACGGCTGGTAAATTTGACAAAATGGTTTTAATTGCTCAAACCTATAATAATGATTTGTGGAAAAGTCAACCATTAGCAAGTAATTACAGATCATTGGCAGAAGGTGCTTTGTGGGAAGTATTGCCAAAAGTAAAAATATCGCCTGATAGTGATATGTTTATGGACAAAGAATCTCTTGAAAAACAATCAATCGTTTCAAAAATTGACTATACTTTAGCAAATGCTGGTGCTGCTCCAGCTTTTAATAATAGTATTGTTCCGGTTGTTAATAATGGAACCGTGGGTGCAGGGGCACAATCGACTTCATCAATTTCGGGAGATTATCAAACGACCGTGACGAAATGGTATGAAAAGAAAACATCTGAAACTTCTCAAAATTTGGGAGATTTTGTAAAGTCAATTGAAGTCGAAATGAATTTGAGACAAATTGAAATCAAAGTTTCCGGTGAAGATTTTCCATCAGATCAAGATTATATCGAATTATTTTTTGATGGAATTAGATGTCCATTGAGTGTTGATCCATTGAGTTTAGTCGGTGAGCCAAGTCTGTTGTTAGATGGTGCTTTTAAAGCAAATTCAGAAGGTAAATTCAGTGCTGTTTTTACTATTCCTTCAAATATTAGATATGGCAATAGAAAAGTTGAATTGGTTGCACCGGGTTTGAAAACTGAAACCACTTTCTGGGGAATGGGATTAAAACAACAAGTCCAAGAATTGACATATAATCAATCTATTACAAATTGGGAATTACAACAAAAAACAGTTTCAACACAAATTTGTTCATGTAGAACTTATTGCAGTTGTAATGGAAGAACACCATGTAGTTGTAATGGACATGTGCCACCTTCTTGTAGTTGTGATACTAGGACAAGTTGTAGTTGTAATACTAGGACAAGTTGTAGTTGTAATACTAGGACACCTATAGTTGTTTGTGGTTGTAAAACACAAACAGTAATTGATTGTGCTTGTAAAGTTCGAACGCCTTGCTCATGTAATGCTAGAACACCTTGTTCCTGTCAGGCTCGAACTCCTTGTGCATGTAATACTAGACAAACTTGTTCTTGTGTTTCTCGTGGTTGTGATGGTCGAGGCGGTGGCAACCGTGATGGTGGTGGATGTGGTGGCACAACGCCTATTGGGCAAACTTTTGTAGTTAATATGGAAGATACCAGAACCTTTAGCCCGATTCAACAAAAATTAATTGATTTGCCATTAAAATCAAACATATTTGTATCTGCTGTCGATCTTTGTTTCCATCGTCCAGGCACTATTGATCCAATGTTTGTTATGTTTTCACCACTTGGGGATCAAGGTTTGCCTTTGTATTTTGACCAGTCCAATCCGAATTATGAAGAATTTTCATATACTGAAATTTTAAATTCAAATGCCTATTCTGATATTGCAGATAAATGGTTTAATAAGAAATTCTCAACGCCAATGTCATTAAATGGTAATTCCAGATATGCTATGATTCTTGGTTCTCATGATATTGATTGTAAGCATTGGGTTGCCAAACTTGGTGAAAAGAACGTAAAAACAAATGAAATTATCACGACAGAACCAGATAGAGGCGTTTTTATTGCTGCTCCAAATGGAGATACTTGGCAAACTGATGTTCAAACTGATTTAACACATCAAATCTATATTGCTGATTTTTCGGTTGATCCAAAAATTGAATTACATGAATTGAATAATACTACAGTATATCGTAGTTATCTTTATTATCCAACAGTCATTTTTGGTGATGTTGAAAACTCAACTTGCCAAAAAGCTAATTTCATATTGCCAAGAATTCAAGGAGAGGAATCTACTGATGGACTGGCTTATTTGAGATATGAATATTCAATTAATGGTGGGCAAACTTGGATTGAATTTATACCAGAAAGTCTTATTGAATTTGATGATGCAGTTTCTAATGTTCAATTCCGAGTTATTTTTGAATCAATGAATAAATATGGTTCACCAATGTTGACAAATCCAAATCTCTTCTTGTCTTTTGGTAGATATGAAAAAGATGGTTTCTATGTTTCCAGAAGTTCTAAAATTGGAGAATACAAATATGTAAATACATATCTTGATAAATTCAATGATCCTTCCCTTTCGACCATTGATATTTATTATTCTCCTGACAATGGATATTCTTGGAGATCAATGCCACAAATGAAATCTGAAATGTTGTGGGTAGATTATCAAAAGGAAGCTTATCAAGTATATTGTGAAACGAAAAATAAATTAATTGATCCTGAAATTTTAAGTCATAATATTTCAGGTGTTGGATCATTAACAGGTAATAAATATTATTCAATTGTTTATCATACTTTAAATGACGGAAGAACATTGGCCTCTAATAAATATCAAGTTTCTGGATTGTCAAATAATAAAGTTGATTTGTCCATCAAATTTGATCCAAATAGTTCATACTTCAAAATCTACAGAAGTAATACTATTGATGGGGATTATCATTTGATTTATAATTCAGGAGTCATGACAACATTAACAAATAATGTCCTTTCTACTGATAATGTTTTACCTGTTAATTCCACGGTAGAATTTCCTGAAAGTGGATTCTTAATCATAAATAATGAATTTATTTCTTATAGTGGCAAAACATTAAATTCATTTACTGGATGTGTCAGAGGTCAGACCGATTTAAATCAATTTGTGACAGTTGCATCAAACCATAATCTTGGAAATAGTGTAATTCTTATGAGTTATCCTTCAACAGACTTGCCACTTTGTTCAGATGTTCAAGGTGCAAGTGGTAAAATACCGGATGACTTCGAAGTTTTTGGAACATTGCCAAATATTTATTGCAAAATGGTATTTACTGATAAAGGGTTGAATGATTTAACTCCTGTATTAGTTGCCGAAACTGTTGTTCCAGAAAATGATGAAGCTGTTTTTGATTCTTCATTTTTGAAGATGATGATTCACATGAAAATTGATGGGGCTACAGAAAATGAAATTCAATCTAATTTGGACAATTCTAAATCATGGCCACAATGTGGTAGGTTAATGGTAAGTGCAAAAATGATAGATTAAGATTTTTTGTTTGGTAAAATTAAATGGAGAGGCTGATAAATTGGCCTCTCCATTTTCTCTATTTTGTTTTATGAGGTGAATTGAATGAAAACAAATTTAAATCAATCGCCCTATTTTGCTGATCCCGATAAAGAATATTTTGATAAACATTATCGAAAGATTATTGCTCTTCCTGCTAGAGTATTGCAGTCAAGAGAAATTACAAATCTTTCCTTTTTTCCTTTGATGGCAATAAAAGAATTTTCTGATATTTATCATTATAACACAAAAATTATCAAGGGAATTTCAAATCAAGTGGATAAAAAGATTAACGAAAATTCTTTAATCTTGAATACAGTAAATACAACGGTCGAATTGTTTGAGGGTGATCTATAGTGATTAATGATCCGATCATTCGAATGATTCCAAATGATTATTATGATAAAATTAAGAATAAATTAAAAAAACAGAAACGTTGTTATGGTTTAATGGTTCCAAATGATTTTGGAAGAACATTAACATCATTTGATATTGAATTGTTGCAATCTATTCCAATTGATCTTTTAAAAGAAGTAGGCGAATCAATTAATATGAAACCATTAATGGTTGTTGATGGGTTATTTAATAATTCATTTTCAATCAAAAAAGATTTGGTTTTTTTAAATGATTTGTCAAATTGCCAAGTAGTGGAGGAAAACTTTCATGGCTAAGTATTTAAAATTAGCAAGTTTAACAGGAAATCCATTGTATGTGTATGATTCAAGATATCAATCAGATACTTCTCATTATGAAGCTGATTTGATTAAACTATCTGGTATTGACAAATATGTTTTTATGGATGATGATGAAACAAAAGTATTTTCTGTTTTTGCAAATTGGATTCCAACAACTTGTAGTATCAGTTTGAAATTGCAATTTAACCCTCTTTTGTTGAGTAAGGATTTTAGCCTTTTTGGATATGGTAATGATTTAAATCTAAGCAATTCGTGGGGCCTTTTTGTCAAAGAGAATAAATTTCAACTGTTAATTTCCAATGGGTTAAATTACTTAACAGTAGTTTTTCCATCATTCACATTTGACAACAATTTTGACTTTGCAAAGAAATATAATTTGACTTTTATTCAGAATGCTAAAACTGCTACTATTTATCTTGACAATCAAAAGATTGGTTCTGTTGAATTACCTTTTTCTTTGGTATCATCACAAATCAATTCAAAAATATTTATTGGTTCTCTTGGTGATATTACGAGATATGATGCCTTCATGGGAAAAGTTTTTGAGGTTGGTATCTGGGACAGGGAATTATTTAATGAAGAAATTCAGGATTTAACAAATTTTAGAATTCAAGATAATCCAGCTTTACAATCGAATGTAAAAAAGATTAAGATTTATCAAGGTAAGATTTATTATGAAGGCATTTTTCATAATGTGCCAGAATCATCTGTCTATATTCAATGTCAAGGACTTGAAACAGTTGATCTTTGCATCAATGAAAAAATAATCACTGAAAATGATGATCCTGATTTATTGGATTCATCAGTCGATTATTTCAATTTCAATCGACCTGGCGCTCATAGGTTGTCTTATGAATACCAAGTAATCAGAAATGCCAATCCTCAAAATTACGACATTGTTATTACACTGTTAAAATTCCTTGATGGTGTTAAAATCTTTGATTTACTTGAGGAACAAAATGGTAAAACTGAATCAAATGTAGTTGTCCCAACTCCTGAAAGTTTGCCAGACAACCTTGCTGAAATTGTCATGGATATTACTGGCAATTTTATTGTTGAAGGATTGGATGTTTCTATGGTTCAGGGAGTGGATAAATATACCCTTACATTAAATCCCGGTAAATACTATCTGAATGGCAAGAAATATCAACTATCTTCACAAAGAACATTTGATATTCCAAAACAATTCCAAACACAAAAAGTTTATGGAGAACCAGTCAAATATATTGAAAATGATACTTATCGTGTAAATAAACAACCTTTGACAAAATCATCAACACCTGAAATTGTTATTCCTGTTGTTGAAAGAAATGTTATGATAACAAAGGGTATTCCGGGTGGACAGGACAGTATTCAAGGATTTGGAAATATTATCAAACTCTTGAAAGTTCAAGATACCACAACATATCTCGAAGAGGGAAATACTTCAATCACTCCTTCTTGCCAATTGACAGGAAATAAAATTGACTGGTCATTGCCAGGTAATGAACCATCAGAAGGATCAACATATACAGCTGATTTTATTTACAATAAGCTTTTAATTGAAGGAAAAGATTATTATAGGTGTTTAGGTAATAAGGTGCAAAAAGAAATTGTTTCTTATAATGCCAGTAATCTTTACACTGTTTACTATGAACCTGAATTTATTGTTCGAATTAAAAATGGTTCAATGGTTTTTGACAATGATGATGTTGTGATTACTGGAAAAACAATTTCTTTCAAGAATCATTCTTCATTAAATAATACACAATCAATTGAAATTATTTACTCCTTTAGTTCACATTCATTCTTTAAGAATAAGTGGTCTATTTATTTTGATCCAACTTCTAATGAATTCAATGCAAACTATTGGGGATACATTAATTATGACTATGATCTTGCTGACATTTATACATTGGCTATTTTTGGAAATAATTCAATTGGATTGGTAAAAGGATTGTCTGGAAATTTGGATACGGTTTCAAAGGCCAATATTGACAAAAATTCATTGCCAATAACTGATATTTTGATTGATTCTTCTTCTTTCTCGGAAAACAATTCAATTAAAAAATATGAATGGAATAGAACACCTATATCACAAGTTGTTGAAAATTTAAGAAGAACGGAAAGACTTGAGGAACGAGTTATTTTGAGTTCCTTAGAAACTGAAGCTTCATCTTATGCTAGTGCTGATATTCTTAAAGGAACATTTACTGATAGTTTGGCCGATTATAATTATTCAAATATTTATCATCCTGAATTTACTGGCCATATTGATATGATTGATTCTCTTGGCAATCTTTGTTCTGGACTAGAAAAAAAAGTCTTTCAAACTGTTGGAAATGCAAATGCAAGATTTAAAGAATTTGGATACATGCCAATTGTTTCTCAACAGAATAATGAAACAATCCAGATTTCCGATGTATTGAAATTTGGTTCCAATACGGAATCAACATTTAAATCTATCAGTGTTTACAATGATTATGATTATATCAGTGAATCAAATGATCAATGGCCACAAAAATTTGTTGATAACATTCTTTTCAATCGTAGACCAATTATTCCATCAACGATAAATACACAATCAACAAATGGAATGGACATTCAAAATCAGTCTTATTTGAAATCAATCACTGAAAAATTAAATAAGATGGTTCAATGGTCTTCTTTTAAAATGACCAATAAAGAATTAATTCTCGTTGGTATTAATCATAATTCATCGGAGTCCAATCTTTCTGTTTTGGTTGGCAATAAAGAAGTTCAATTGGAACAGGTTTCATTGTTGTTTGACAATATTAAACAACAATTTTATGTTCCAAATGTTCAAACAACAACATCAACAAATAAAACTGTTTATATTTATGAACCTATCCAAAGTGGTTCTGGTTGGATGGTTCAAGATAATAAAATAACCTGTAATCTCAATGGAGAATTTGTTGTTAAGGTAAAACTGGAAGGATTAAATATTTCAACTGGATTGGTTGAATTAAAGGTTGTTGATGCATCACAAAATAAATCCACAATCACTTTGAATTGTAGTGGCATCAATAATAAGATTAGAAACATTTTAGTCAACAATAAAAGAATGGATGATAGTATTTTTGGTATTTCACCATTCATGAATCAGTCCAATCCTTTTTATGTTCAACCTTTTAAAGTAAATGAATCCAGAATTCTGAACAATGTTTCGATTCTTTCAACATTTCTTGATTTTTCGAGGCCAATTGTTATTAGTATTCAAGAATTTGAAAATGGTAAGCCTGGTAAAATTCTTACTCAAAAAATCATTTCAAAGGAATCTGATGTTTCAATTACCAATGTCATTAATAGTTTAACACCGATACAAAAGATGAATGTCATTTTTAATCAACCTGTAATTTTAAGACCTGATCAAACATATTGTATTGGTATTAATTCTAGTTCACCTTCATTGAATATTGGTATCATCCAAAAAGGTCAACCATCAATTTTTAATAATTTGATGATTACTAATCTGACACAAAATTATCCTCTTCGTCAATTGTTAGATGAGGATTCTTATAAGGTTCTTGAGAATATGGAATTGTCATTTAATCTTGGAGTAAGTTCTGTGAGTGCTCCTGTTGTTAATGGATTTTATCAATCAGAAATTGTTTTTAAGGAAATCGAATTTCAGCCATCAGATAGAGGATATCATTTCTCTGTATTGATTGATGATTTGAATTATTTTGACAACCAAACAAAAGTTGATTATTATTACACCGTTGAAACTGAAAGCACTCCTGCTGGTGTGTATGGAACAATTTGGGAACAATTTTTGCCGTATACTGTAATTCAGAATAATTCAAAAATCATTAAACTTCAGATTAAAGCTGTATTAAAAACAAAGAACATTAATTATTCTCCAAGTGTTCACTTGTATCCATCTGTGGTAATTTATAAATATAAATCATCTTCTAACTATATTTCAAAAGCTTTTGAATTGTTTGAAAATAATGCTGACAACGTTAAAATTTACTTTGATGCTTATTTGCCAACGGATAATCTTTTAAAGATTTATGTATCTCCAAATGATTCTAGTGATTGGAGAGAAATTGATTATTCAAATGAAATTTCAAAATCAAATGGAACGTTTGCCAAGTTTACATATCTGACAAAATTGTCATTGTTGAAACCAAACATTTTAGAAATTTCAAAAGATGGTTCGGGTAGTTTAACGGGTAAGTATTATTATCGAGTGGCTTTGTTAGATAGGGATGGATTTGAAATTGGTTCTGAATTAGTAGAAATTAATGGATGTTCGAATAATTCAGTGAAGTTAAAAATACAACCAGATAAAAACATGTATGGATTTAAAGTTTATAGGGGAATTACTTCTATTCAATTGAATCAGATTTATGATTCAACATCACATGCACTGTTAATACAAAATCTGGATAATCAATCAACAACAGTATTCTTAGATACAAATAAACTCATTGATTTCCCAAATTCTGGTAAAATTAGAATTGACAATGAAATTATGACATTTACAAAATCTGGAAATGCTTTAACAGTTGTTCGTGGGTCTGATTCAACCAGAATTGAAAAACATGATGCCAATGGTGTCAGAGAAGCTTATTTGTGGGATCACGGAACAATTATTCAGGAATCATTAAATGGTCAATGTCCATCATTAATACAAGATGGAAATATATTCTATTTCAATTTTGTTGATAATGGTTCAAAATATTCTGCTAATACTACAAAGGTATTTGTTCCTTCATCTACAAACCAAACTTCTATTTATCCCAAGTATATTTTGGTGAAGATTCAAATGATTAATAATTTGTTAAAAGATACTCCTTTAATCAAGAACTTGATTGTCAATGCCTTGGTTTAATAAAGAGAGGTATATTAAATGAAATCAATTATGGATGCTACTAGGAAGCCGTATTATGATTCATCGGCTGAAGAAATAAGTAAAGGATATGTCAAATTGTTGTCAGTTCCCGGAAGAACATTACAAAACAGAGAATTGAATGTAATGACGGGACTGGCAATGGAACATATCAAAAATATTGGAGATAACATTTTAACAAATGGAACGGTTGTGTCTGGATGCTCTTTCTTTCTCCGAGAGGATATAGGGAGAGCATCCCTTTCCAATGGTAAAATTTATGTTGATGGTTATATCATTGATATTCCAAACGCTGAATGGCCAATTGAAGATGTTATCGAAGGAGTTAAATTCATTTGTGTTGAAATTCTTCAAATGGCAATCACAGAGGAAGATGACCCTTTATTAAAAGACCCTGCTGAAAAATATGAAAACTATGGTGAACCAGGCGCTCATAGATTGAAAATTATTTCAGTTCCATTAATCTTTACAGAAGAGGAATTGAAAATCGCTCAGTCTGGTTCTAGAAGAATCATTGATATTTTGAAATTGATTAATGGTCGCCTTATTGGGCCAACGAAACCAAAACCTGCTTTTGGTAAAATGTATGATTATCTTGCTCATAGAACATTTGATGAAGTTGGCAATTTTATTGCCAAGGGAATGAAGGTTTCTTGTTCTTCTGATGAATCAACAATTGAAAGATATAAGATTAATATTAGTCCTGGTAGAGCTTATGTAATGGGATATGAATACAGTTATGATAATCAAAATATCAAAAATAAATCTGCCATTGATAGTAAAAATTCAACAGTTGATGAAGTGAGAACATTTACTTCTTCGGTTAAAGAATATAAACTGTTTAAACCAAATGTCAAGCTTATTGAAAAAATTCAATGTCAAGTTCGAAATAATAACTTCCAAGTTATTCGATCAGTTTCAGGCTCCATGTCTGATATTTTGAAACTTGATTCTGTAAAAGAAATTCATCAGATTTTTCAAGGGAATAATGTTTATGTAAATGGAAGAGATTGGACAAGGGATGGTAATTCAATTGTGTGGTTATCATCAAATAGACCTGCTTCTGGTTCAACATTCTTTGTTGATATTTCCTATATAAGAAGATATTATGAAGGTGTTGATTATTCTCTTTCTGTTGATGATGACAATTATACCATCATAATGTTTCAAGTTGATCCAGAAGAAAATTCGGATTTTACTATTACTTATACTTGGTATCTTTCACGTTATGATTTAGTTTATATTGACATTTCTGGTGAGTTAAAAGTAATTTCTGGTATAGCTGGTGAAGAGTGGGAAATAACAGTTCCTCAAATTCCAATTAATACTCTTCCATTGGCTTATATCTATGTCAAACCAGGCAAACAACCATCAAACTATACAATTCAAATGTTTAACATTTATAGAGTATCGGTTGTTGATCAGAGAGCTAATATTGATAGGCTCAACAATTTGGAATTCAATTTAGCAATGACAGCTCTTGAAACAGAGGCTCAAAAGATTCATGAACAGAAAGATGAATCACAATCAAGTGGTAATCTAAAAGGCATCTATGTTGATTCATTTGCTGATTTTTCAAGATCGGACTATTATCATCCAGACTATAGAGCTGGCATTAATATCTTCGAACAGGAATTGAGACTGCCATTGGTTTCAGAAATTCTTGGTGTCAAAGAAGTTGAAAACAATAAAATCATTGATACATCCTCTACGACATTTAACAATGATTATATGATCTCTTTACCTTATTCGGAATTGGCAATTGATTGGCAGAGATATGCTACAGATTCAATAGATTTGAACCCTTATAATTTGATACCATTGAAACCAATCTTGGAAGTTAAACCACCATATTCTGTAAAGATTGAAGAACGTATTGCTAGAGATACAGAAGTTATTTTGCCACTTAAAACATTTATGTCAAGTTCAACAATTCGAAATTCAACATCAAGAACAGTTAGCACATCAACAACGGTTGGAAGTGGAAATACTGTTATTAGTAGTTGGAATAGTTCTGTTTCAACATCATCAACAACTTCAACATCAACATCAAGATCAGTTAAAAATGAAACATTTAAAAATATTTCAATGAAATTTCTTGAGGATTTAGATACTGGACTGATGCCACAAGAGACATTGAGAATCAAGGGAAGGAATTTTATTCCATTTTCAGAAGTCCGATTGAATTTTGATGATGTTTTAATTACCTCTTTCAATCTCTTGCCAAATATGGGCACAGTCGGAAGTTTACCATATCAAATTAAAACAAATAGTCGTGGGGAATTCGAATTAGATTTCAAAACGCCTGTGGCAACGTCAACTGGAACAAAGTTGATTATGGTATCTGAATATAAACAAATCAACAATGAATGGCAATCAACTGACACTGTTGCCATTACTTCTTATACCGGACTTTCTTTTATTCGTGAAATGGAAAGAATTACAGAAGTTCAGAACATTCAAAGAATCCACGATACCATGTATATCAACACTTTGAATACTACAACTGTTAGTGTTGTTAATCAATTAGGGTGGTCATGGCGAGGCGATCCCTTAGCACAATCTTTCTGGTTTGATGAAGATACATTCATTTCAAGTTTTGATTTGTTCTTTGAATCAAAGCCTGACAATCCAGAAATTAAAGAAATTTGGTATATGATTAGGGAAATATCTGGTGGGGAACCAAATGGCCCAATTCTTTATAGATCAACCTTGAGATGGGAAGATATTAAAACTTCGCCAGATGCAACAATTCCAACAAACTTTAAATTCAATTTCCCAATATATTGTCAACCTTCTAAAGAATATGCTTTGATTGTTGGTTGTGATAGGCCGGGATATAAGATTTATTTTGCTAAGATGAGTAATAAAGATATCATGACAAATACTTTATTACAGTCTCAAACACACAAGGGAACAATGTTTACATCTTCAAATAATGTTTCATGGACGACACATCAAGACCAGGACTTAACATTTACACTCTATCGTGCTAAATTCAATCCAATTGGAACATTGTTATTTAAACCATTGTCATTATCTCTTGGGAAATTTTCACTCATGAATATTTCATTTGATTCTATCGTTTTGGAAGAGACAGAAATCAAAACAACATACCAAATTAATAATAAAGAATGGTATATTTGTCCATTGTCCGAATCAATTTCAATAGAATCGAATTATGATGACAGACAAGATATCATTTTTAAATTCGAATTGTCAACTTCTGATGATAGAAAGACACCATTTATCAATTTGAATACTCTTTCAATGTTGTTTGCTAAATATGGATTAACTGGTTCTTATATTATGAGAAGCATGGAAATTCCAAATTAAAGGTGATTAAATATGAGTGAATTTATGAATAAAATTAGGGTTGTATGGAAGGAGAGTGTGGATAGATCAATCCACACTCTTTCACCAAGTTTATCATTTGATGGTGGTTTATATTGGATTCCATTGGCAGAAAATGTAAATGCAATGAGGCAACAAGAAGTAGTTTCAACTGATACGATGGAAAGAAAATCATTGGGTGATAATTATTATCAAATGGACATTTGTATTAGCCCAACTCCTATTGTCATTCCATTCATTGAAAGAGTTGAAATTAAAAATTCAGCTTTTGGCTTTGCAAGTGGTAAGAAATGGTATTTTGCGGTTGCATCGGAATCTTATGATGTTCCGAATATCTCAAAAGAAGATGGATCAATTAGAAATACCTATTTTCATTCACCACTGTCTAAAATTGAATGTGTTGATTTGACTAATAAAACAGGAAATTTTGAAATTGATCTTTTTGTAAAATACCCTGATTTTATTAATGGTATTCTTGTTTACGTTGGAGAATCGCCAGAATCAATGGTTCTTTATCAACATACAAATATGGCAACTGAAATTTTTGACAATGGATCAACACAATCTCCTTATTTCATTACGGAAAGTGATAATATTATCTATTTGAGAAATGCTGATTATTTTCCGAAAACTAACGGGGTTGTCAAAATTGATTCTGAATATATTCAATACTCTCTTCTTGAGTCCGTAGAAAATGTTTTAACCACTGGAATACCCGGTTATAAAATGACTGTTGCTCAAAGGGGATATTGGGGCACAAAACCGGAAAAACACTATTCAATGAATAAGAATCCTGTTCTTTTATCTAATCACAGGTTTGGTGGACAATATGGGGAGATTGCACCAAAGATTTGGCCTAAGCTTCAAATGGTGCCAAATTTAATCCAATATCTTCCTTTTGATAATAGTGATTATTCAAATTATCTGATAAAAGACCCCGATACAACTTCTGAAGTTCTTATGCAAGATGTTTTGGAAGTTCCAGCAAATCAAAATGGATTATCTTTTTCAAAAGAAATTTCCATTACACAATTTGGCCAATCATTAAAAATGAACAGTATTTCTTGTTTGAATCCAAATATTGCTTGGACAAAGATTAATTCTGCTGGTGAATCGGAAGTTGTAAATGGTTTGCCTGCTAGTGGAACAATTCATTTTTATGTTGCTCTTGATTCTTTGCCAAAACCATCAGAGAATGGAATATTTGAAGAGGATAAATTCTTATTTGGGGAAGATTCAAAACTTTGGATGAGAGTATCAAACAAAACAATGAAACCATATCTTGGATTTGGTGTAAAAGAAAATGGATTGTTTACCGATAAGAATCTTTCTTTGGAAAATGATTCAAGCGTTCCTTCGTTGAAAATTGGTCAATTTACGGAAATTGCAGTTGCTTGGGACACTGAAATTGATTCTTCAAATAAAGCTATCAAACAAATTTATTTTTATGTCGATAATGAATTGATTGACACATATTCAATTCCAAATGATCCAAATCTAGGTTCCCCATTTTTGGGAGCTTGCAAACAAACTAAAAATAGTAATATTCCTCTTCATATTTTCAAAGGCTATATTGATGAGTGGAGAGTATTTAATAGATGTTTAGATCAAGATGATTTAATTGAATTAAGTCAATTTGTCAAAACATCAAACAGAGATTATTGTGGCAAATATAGTTTATTTGATGATTCACAATATAAATTTTTAGCTAGACCTTATTTTGAAATTAGTGCATCACCAATTGCAACAATTTCTTTAACAAAAGATCAATATCCAAATATTTTTAATGATTTTAATGTTGCAAAGCCAAATGATTGTGTGTGTATTTATTTTGGAAATGTTAAACAAACAAGTGGGTATACAGTTTCAAAAAATACGAATCAAATTACAATAACATTTAGTCCAACAGTTCCTGTTAATACTAGAGTTGGTGTTTTTTCAAATGGTATTAACAAATATGAACCAAAATATAAACTTTTGGTAAATGGATTATTGAATAATACTCATAATAGTATTTCTCCTTCTTATTCCAAATTGGTCATTGAAAATGTTCCGGGGGAATTGTTGCCAAGTAGTATGGATTTAGGTAAGTTGGAAAACGTTTTTATTGATGCCATGTCTAAAAAAGATTTGTATATTTATGAAAGAACTGGCACAAGTCCGAATTATGTTTATACTCTTTATTCAAATTGGGATGTAGAACCATTAAATGGTGTTCAAGATAAATATAAATTTACTTTTGGAAATGCTTCTTCAAAAACATTAGTATTTTATTTTTCACCACAAACAGACGTATCTTTACAATTAAATAATTGGGCACTTGAACTTGGATATGATTATAATAATCAACAAATTCCATACCCAATTAAATCAAATAATTTGAAATTGAAAATGGATATGTCTTCCTTGAGTATTTTTAGCACTCCGAAGGTAAAAGAGCTCTTTTTGATTGTGTCAAAAACATCTGTGCCTGACATGTTGTAATGAAAGGAAATTGAATATGGCAATTAAAAAAAGAGACCCTATTAGTGGAGCTATCATATATGAACAGACGGCTGAAGAAAAATTAACAGAGAATTTAAGATTAGAGATTAAAACATTAAAAAAAGAAGTTTCCAATCTTAAAGACTTTCGGGTTCAATCCATAGCTTTGATACAACAACTGACGGAACGAATTGATAAATTAGAAAATGGGGGATAATTAAATGCCCAATTATACTGGCAATTTTAAAATAGATGATTTAAACTTTTCACAATTGTTAAATGAATTGGAAATTGTTTTGCTTGAATTGATGGATAAAAATGGAATTGATCCTAAAGACTTTAGGTTATTTAAACAATTAGGATCACATTATACGGTCAAGAAAGATTGATCTATTAAATAAAAAGAGAATAAAATTAAATTGGTAGTAGGTATTTCTGCCACCACTTTTTCATATAGACTGGTTTTAGGGAGTTGCTATTATGGCTGAAATTGTAAAAGTTTCACATACAATGGAAGAATTACGACTTCTGTTAAATAAATTCTTTGTTAATTATTTCAATGATTCGACATTTCCATTAGATGATGGAATTATAACAATTACATATAATCCTACATCTAAATTGGCAGAATTGAAAATCAATATTAATGGAACACCTATTTCATTAATTCAAAAGAATGTTAAAAATAATACCATTGAATTTCCATTTCCTATCAAGGCTGAAGAATTGGAAGTTGACAGATTGGTTGTTAAAGAACAAATCAATCAAAAAGAAGTTGAGTATTTAAGAATACAAGATCAAGAAATTATTCTTAATGATGGGCTAACAGGAAATAATGACATGAGTGCTATTGGCAATGCTCAAGTTTCTGTAAATCGTGGTTCATTGCCAAAAGTAAGTATAAAATGGAATGAAATTACAAACACTTTTGAATTTACAAATGATGGTGTTAATTTCAGTCCTTTCTTAACAAAAAATGCTAACGGATATGATTTTGCAAAATCCAATGGTATAGTTCTCAAGATTGACACTGGATTGAAAATTGAGAATACATCTTTTCAATTTATTTTCAAAAGTGGCCAGTGGTATATTACAGACAATGTTAATGGTGAATTTCCATTAGTCCCTTCTGCAACACAAGAATTTGCTACCCAACAAGAAGTAAATACAGGTGTTGTAAATGATAAATCTGTTGCACCAAACACACTAAAAGTTTATGTTCAAAATCAAATTCAAACAACAGTTGATAATTTACCTGATCCTCCAACAGTTCCAACATTTGCTAATAATACAGAATCTTTGGTGGGAACAGTAGATAATAAAATTATTTCTCCAAAGACATTGAAACATGTTCTTGACAATACGGTTGTATCTGCAGTTCCAACATTTGCTAATAATACAGAATCTTTGGTGGGAACAGTAGATAATAAAATTATTTCTCCAAAGACATTGAAACATGTTCTTGACAATACGGTTGTATCTGGTGGTGGAAGTTCATATATTACTCTTCTTCATACTTCTGATACGTTGGAAACATTATCAAATGAATATAATATCATGTCTGTTGGCTATTTTATTTCTCAAAAGTCGAGACATTCACAAACATTAAAATTGTATTTTGAAAGATTTAATACATTTACTTCATCAACTCCAGTGCCACAATCTGATATTAAAATTACTGTTGAAGATTCTGATGGCCATATTATTACAGTGGAAGAAAACAATATTGGCATAATGAGTGGTTCAGATTTAATCTATAAAACTTATGAATTGAATTGTAGCACTTTGAATGATAAAGATTTGTGGACTATTAAAATTTATGGCAAAATTAATAATTCACTTTCTGAAACAATCTATCTAAATATTGCTAGATGTAAATTGTATTCAGTTCCTTCTTATGACTGTTCTGTCAATGGTATGATAACCGTATCTCCCAAAATTGATTTCAATAATGTTGGT
>Ga0209719_1001033_pt1 | contig 37114 bp, 32 predicted proteins | sample AD_JPNAS2_MetaG_FD_184421 | JGI IMG/M metagenome (GOLD analysis project Ga0209719, IMG submission 184421) | Active sludge microbial communities of municipal wastewater-treating anaerobic digesters from Japan - AD_JPNAS2_MetaG (SPAdes) (version 2) | ecosystem: Engineered > Bioreactor > Anaerobic...
GCTCATGCGCCTCGTCGATGATGATCGTGTCGTAGCGGCGCAGTTCGCGGTCCCGCTGCATCTCCGCCAGCAGGATGCCGTCGGTCATCACCTTGACGAGCGAGTCGCGGCTGGACTGGTCGGTGAAGCGCACCTGATAGCCGACGACTCCCCCGAGCTCGACCCCGAGCTCCTCGGCGAGCCGCTCCCCGACTGCGCGGGCGGCGATCCGCCGCGGCTGGGTGTGGCCGATCATGCCGTGGATGCCGCGCCCGAGTTCAAGAAGGATCTTCGGCAGCTGAGTCGTCTTGCCCGACCCAGTCTCGCCCGCGACGACGACGACCTGGTGGTCGCGGATCGCGGCGGCGATGTCGTCGCGACGGGCCGCAATGGGCAGGTCGTCGGGATAGGTGATCGTGGGGACCGACTCGCGGCGCCGCGCATACCGCTCAGCCCGTGCCTCCCGAGACTCACGCGGCCCTCTGGTCGGCCGCGCCTCGCGAGTTGGCTGGATCTGCCTCGGCTCGCCCGACCCGTCGGTATGCCGGGTCGCCGGCTTCCGACGCGGCCGACGCCGACGGGCGCGCGGCGGCTGCTCGGGCGGTGGCGTGGACACGCCCGCCAGGATAGGCCGAGACGTCCCGCCGTCTCGCCGAGATTCCCCGCGACCGACCCGGACAGCTTCAGCGCAGCGAGTCGAGGGTGACGAACGAGTAGCCGAGAGACCGCAGGCGGCTGATGATCTGCGGCAGCGCATCGGCATCCAACGTGGTGTTGTCGTCAGGGTTGGCGCCCAGGTGCATGAGCACGATCTCACCCGGTCGAGCCGCTGCAACAACGCGGTCGAGAACCTTCGCGGCCGTCATGCCACCTGAGGTCCCTTTCCACCCCAGGCTGTCGACCGTCCACCCGACGGCCTGATAGCCGTGGGCGGCGACCAAGGCGCGGGCGTGGGCGTCGGAGTCACCGAACGGGAAGCGGAAGAACGGGATCGGGTCCTTGCCCGTCGTCGCGATGATGGCCGACCGGGTGCGATCGAGTTGGCTGAGCACCTGGGCGTCACTGAGCCTCGGGAGGTGCGGGTGGTCCCACGTGTGGTTGCCGACCGGGCCGATCGTCGCCAACTGGGCGACCACGGTCGGGTAGGCCTGCACGAACCGTCCGGTGACGAAGAAGCTCGCCGGCACGCCCTCCCGGCGCAGGGTCGCGAGGATCGACGCCGCCCCTCGGCTGTCCGCGCCGCCGTCGAAGGTCAACGCGACGACCTTGGCCGAGGTCGGCAGGACGCTGACGACCGATGCGGTCCGTGGGGCTGGGGTCGTCGGAGGCGACGTCGTCGTCGTCGGAGTCGGTGTTGACGTCGTCGGTTTGGCCGACGTCGACGTGGACGTTGTCGGCTTGGCCGCGGTCGACGTGGACGGCCTCGGAGAGGAGGAGGTGGACGGGGACGTCGGGTGGGTCGAGGGGGTGCTGGTGGGCGGGCACGTGGTGCTCGACGGCACGACCGTGGCCGTGGGGACACAGGGGTCAGCCGTAGCCGTAGCCGGCGCGGTCGGGCTGGTGGTCGACGAGGGCGCCAGGGTTCCTGGGCCAGTCGCACAGCCCGCCACGAGTGCCATCAACGCGCCCACGAGTGCCAGCCTTGCCCGCATCGTCCTCGCCTCTTTCGGCTCGGTCCCTCACTGTGCAGACGTGTGGAACACCAGGCCGGTTGACCGCGGACGTGCGGGAGGGCGGCATACCCGGTCGGTATGCCGCCCTCCCGCAGTCGCGAGGTTCGCGCCGCGCTGTCAGCCCGCGACGGCCGCGAAGCCCTGCGTGAGGTCGGCGAGGATGTCGTCGATGTGCTCGATGCCCACGGCCAGGCGGACCAGGCCGGGGGTCACCCCTGCCGCGAGCCGGTCGGCGTCACCACCCTGGGAGTGGGTCGTGGAGGCCGGGTGGATGACCAGCGAGCGCACGTCGCCGATGTTGGCCACGTGCGAGTGCAGGGCGAGGGCCTCGACGAACGTCTTGCCCGCGTCCAGGCCGCCGACGATCTCGAAGGCGAGGACGGCGCCAGAGCCCTTGGGGGCGTACTTCTGGGCCTTGGCGTATTCCGGGCTGTCCGGCAACGAGGCCCACCGCACCGACTCGACCTGCGGGTGCGCCTTGAGGAACTCGGCGACCTTCCGGGTGTTCTCCAGGTGCCGCTCAACCCGCAGCGAGAGAGTCTCGATGCCCTGGTTGATCAGGAAGGCGTTGAACGGCGAGATGGCCGGGCCGAGGTCGCGCAGCAGTTGCACGCGGGCCTTGAGGATGAAGGCGAGGTTGGCGCCCAGCCCCCCACCGACGCCGAGGTCGCGGGCGAAGACCAGCCCGTGATAGCTCTCCTCGGGCGTGTTGTAGTTGGGGAACTTCTCCGGGTCCTTGCCGAAGTCGAACGTGCCACCGTCGACGATGACGCCACCGATCGACGTGCCGTGGCCACCGAGGTACTTCGTCGCCGAGTGCACAACGATGTCGGCGCCCCACTCCAGCGGACGGATGACGTAGGGCGTGGCAATGGTGTTGTCGACGATGAGCGGCACGCCGGCCTCATGGGCGACCGCCGCGACGCCCTCGATGTCGAGGATCTCGACCTTGGGGTTGGCGATGGTCTCGCCGAAGAACAGCTTTGTGTTCGGCTGAACCGCCGCGCGCCAGGAGTCGAGGTCGTTGGGGTCCTCGACGAAGGACACCGTGACCCCAAACTTCGGGAGGGTGTACTTCAGCAGGTTGAACGTGCCGCCGTAGAGCGACGGGGAGGCGACGATGTGGTCGCCGGCCTCGGCGATGTTGAGGATGGCCAGGGTCTCAGCGGCCTGCCCTGATGCGACGAGCAGTGCGGCGAGGCCACCTTCGAGGGCGGCGATTCGCTGCTCGACCGCGTCCTGGGTGGGGTTCATGATGCGCGTGTAGATGTTGCCGAATTCCTTGAGCGCGAAAAGGTTTGCGGCGTGCTCGGTGTTGTTGAACACGTAGGACGTCGTCTGGTAGATCGGCAGGGCCCGCGCCCCGGTCGTGCTGTCGACGGACTGTCCGGCGTGGACCTGCTTGGTTTCGAATGCCCAGGTGTCGCTCATCGCTGAATGCTCTTTCGTGCCAGGGAGTCGCCAGGCGACCCCGCGCTTGCCGACGGCCCGGTTGGGCGCCAGCCTGGTCTTCACCCGGGGCACCCCATCGCGGATGGAAGGGTTGCCGGTCAGCGAGCCGGGGCTTGTCGCTGACACTCATGACCTAGTTGGAAGGGTAAACAGGGGCCGCATTTTGGGACAGGGACGGCTCACCATGTGGACCGCCCGGACCTGCGAGCATGTCCGCATGACCTACCGCACCGATGACTACCGAGCCGCCACCGATCGCTACGACCGGATGCCGATGCGCCGCTGTGGCCGCAGCGGCCTCGTCCTGCCGGCGGTCTCGCTGGGCTTGTGGCACAACTTTGGTGACGACGTCCCGCTGGAGCGCCAGCAGGCGATCCTGCGCCGAGCCTTCGACCTGGGTGTCACGCACTTCGACCTGGCCAACAACTACGGGCCGCCCTACGGCAGCGCCGAGCGCAACTTTGGCACGATCTTCCGGCGCGATCTGCGGCCCTACCGGGACGAGCTGATCCTGTCGACCAAAGCCGGCTACGACATGTGGCCCGGGCCCTACGGGCAGGGCGGCGGCTCCCGCAAATACCTCCTGGCCTCGCTGGATCAATCGCTGCAGCGGATGGGGGTCGACTACGTCGACATCTTCTACAGCCACCGCTTCGACCCCGACACTCCGTTGGAAGAGACCATGGGCGCGTTGGACAGCGCGGTGCGTCAGGGCAAGGCCTTGTATGCCGGTATCTCCAGCTACTCCGGTGCGCGCACCCGAGAGGCGGTCCAGATCCTGCGCGAGTTGGGCACTCCCCTGCTGATTCACCAGCCGTCCTACTCGATGCTCAACCGGTGGATCGAGACCGACCTGCTCGACGTGCTCGGCGACACCGGCGTCGGGAGCATCGCCTTCTCGCCCTTGGCCCAGGGCATGCTCACCGACCGATACCTGACCGGCATACCGGCGGATTCGCGTGCTGCCCAAGGGAAGTCGCTCGACCCGGCGCTGTTGTCCGAGGCCGCGCTCACCCACATCCGGGCTCTGCACGAGATAGCCTCCGAGCGTGGTCAGAGCCTGGCTCAGATGGCGTTGGCCTGGGCGTTGCGTGACCCGCGGGTCACCTCGGTGTTGGTCGGCGCCTCCAGCGTCGCGCAAGTGGAAGCCAACGTCGCCGCGGTGGACAACCTGGAGTTCAGCGCGGCGCAATTGCAAGCCATTGACGCACATGCCGTCGAGTCCGGGATCAACCTGTGGAAGCAATCATCGGGTGACTGAGCCGGGCCCCGCGCAGTGGTTGAGACCGGTCTCAGCTCGCCTGCCTAGGCGGGCCGCCGCGCGTGTGGGCGGCGGAGGGCGGCATACCCCTGCCGGTATTATCGCCGGATGACCGCCGCCCTGGCCGCCTGGACGCGACGCCGCTGGATCGCTGCCCTGGTGGCAGCCGCCGCGACGACCGTCCTCATGGGCGTGCCGACCGCGCTGATCCCGACGCCCGTCTTCGGCCGCGAGGTGCCACCGACGGCCTGGGCCTGGCCGGTCCTGCTGGCCACGAGCGTGCTCAGCGGTCTGCTGTTGGCCACCTATGTCCGTGAGCCCGGCCAGGCCGAGCCGGCGACGACGGCAAGCCGGTCGGGCACCATCGGCGGCCTGTTGTCCTTCCTCGCCGTCGGCTGTCCGGTGTGCAACAAACTCGCGCTTCTCGCGCTCGGTTACAGCGGTGCGCTGCAGTGGTTCGCGCCGGTCCAGCCGTTCCTCGCGGCGGTCGGCGTCGTCCTGCTCGCGGGCGCGTTGCGTCAGCGTTTGCGCGGACAGCTCGCCTGCCCCGTGCCCGCCTGAGCGCGGCAGCGACCGACCGGCAGGCGCTGACCCCTCACGCAAGTGGGCGGCATACCTCTGCGTGAGGTATGCCGCCCGCCTTGGTGACGCGCGCGATGGGGCTCAGACGCTCAGGTGCGGACGAACCGGCCGCTCGCCCTCGTCGAAGACCAACTCGGGGCGACCGACGAGCAAGGGGTCGGGGACGCCGACGACGTCAACGTCCTTGTCGGGGTAGTCGATTCGCGACAGGATCACGCGCATCGCCTCAAGGCGCGCCCGCTTCTTGTCGTTGGACTTCACGACCGTCCAGGGGGCGTCGATGGTGTCGGTGTAGAAGAACATCGCCTCTTTGGCCTGGGTGTAGGCGTCCCACTTGTCGAGGCTGGCCATGTCGGTCGGCGAGAGCTTCCACTGGCGGACCGGGTCGATGCTGCGACGCTCGAACCGACGGAACTGCTCGGCGCGCCCAACGGAGAACCACAACTTGACCAGGTTGACGCCCGAGCCGATGAGCATCTTCTCGAAGGCCGGAGCCTGCCGCAGGAACTCGAGGTATTCGGCCGGGGTGCAGAAGCCCATGACGCGCTCGACGCCTGCGCGGTTGTACCAACTGCGGTCCATGAGGACGATTTCGCCGGCGTGCGGCATGTGCCGGACGTAGCGCTGGAAGTACCACTGAGTGCGCTCGTGCTCGGTCGGCTTCTCAAGGGCGACGACCCGCGCGCCACGCGGGTTGAGGTGTTCCATGAAGCGCTTGATCGCGCCACCCTTGCCGGCTGCGTCGCGGCCTTCGAAGACGACGACGAGTTTGAGGCCCTGCTCCTTGACGTGGTGCTGGAGCTTGAGCAACTCGATCTGCAGGAGCCGCTTGGTCGCCTCGTACTCGGCGATCTTGAGCTTCTTGTCGTACGGGTAGTTCTGCTTCCAGGCGATCGGGTCGGGGTCCAACGGTTCACCCGGGATGTAGCGCAGTTTCGCGTCATCGCTCTCCTGGTCCAGGAGCATCCGGTTGCGCAACTCGTCCAGGGTCGCGGTCGCCGGGGTGAATGTCGACGTCGAATAGGTGAGTTCGCCGTTGGTCACCCCTTGGCCGAGAGTCTCGGAGGGTTGCTGGACGGGAGGTGCTTCTGAGGCAGTGGTGCCTGTGTTGGACTCGGACATCAACGTCCCTTCTCGTGCTGCGTTGTCACGAGGGTAGTGGGTGGGTACTCGGGAGGACAGCGCGCCACATGGTTGACTGGGACACATGATCGACGGCGAATACGCACCCAGCCCGACGCAGTGGGTGCGCGACCAAGTGGCTCAGATCGAGGCGTCCGGAGACACCGCCTCCGTCTCCATCCACGGCAAGTTCGTGGTCCTGCTCACCATGCGGGGACGCTCGACCGGGTTGGTGCGCAAGGTCCCGTTGATTCGGGTTGAGGAGGGCGGCCAGTATGCCGTGATCGGCAGCCGTGGGGGCGCTCCGGACGACCCCAAGTGGGTGGCGAACCTGCGCGCCAACCCTGACATCACGGTCCAGGACGGGACTGCCGTGCTGCCCATGCGCGCGCGTGAGGTGCATGGGGCCGAGCGCGACGAGTGGTGGGACCGGTGCGTCGCCATGTTCAGTGACTTCGCCGAGTACGCAACCAAGACCACCCGGGTCTTCCCGGTCTTCGTGCTCGAACCCCGTTGATCCCTGGGGCGATCCGCTCGGACGCCCCCGTCACGTGGCGGACGTGCGCTAGCTGTCGGTGGAACCGGCCACGTCTGGACGACGTCACAGGAAAGTGATATCACTTAGATGTCACATACGTGATTCTCGTTCCCCGGAGGCAATCGCCATGAGCACCACCCCGTCCACTCCTGCCACTCCCAGCATCGACCCCATCAGCAAGCCACCCGTCGGGCGTCCGGTCGGCCATGCCGGAGCACGGGTCACCGTGAGTGAGCGATCGGCGTTCGCCGTCGACGGGTTCATAGCGGTCTTCGTCGCGCTGGTGCTGCTTGGCCTCCTGGCCCAGCGCATCATCGGGTTGGCCACCTCGCATGTCGATGAACCGAGCCCTGGCGACCTGACCTTCATCGTGACCATGATCCTGGCGGCGGCGCTGGTGCTCAGCTCGGTGGTCGTCATCCAACCCGGAGAGACCAAGGTCGTGCAGTTCTTCGGACGGTATGTCGGGACGGCGAGGCGCTCCGGGTTGTCGATGCTTCTGCCGCTGACGACCAAGCGCAGCGTCTCGGTGCGGGTCAACAACTTCGAGACCAATGTCCTGAAGGTCAACGACGCCGACGGCAACCCCGTCGAGATCGCGGCCATCATCGTCTGGCAGGTTGCCGACACGGCCAAGGCGGTCTTCGCCGTCGAGGCCTACAAGGACTTCGTCAAGGTTCAGGCGGAGGCGGCGCTGCGGCACGTGGCGACCACCCACCCCTACGACGACCCCGACGGCCACGGTGAGTCGCTGCGGGGCTCGACCGACGTCGTGTCCGGTGAATTGGCGACCGAAGTCGCCGAGCGGGTCCGGGTCGCGGGAGTCGAGATCCTCGAGGTGCGGATCAGCCATCTGGCCTACTCCCCCGAGATCGCGCAAGCCATGCTGCAGCGGCAGCAGGCTTCGGCGATCATCGCGGCCCGGTCGATGATCGTCGACGGTGCCGTGGGCATGGTCGAGATGGCTCTGCAACGACTGGAAACCAAGGACATCGTCGTCCTGGACGATGAGCGCAAGGCGGCCATGGTGTCCAACTTGCTCGTCGTCCTGTGCAGCGAGGCCAAGGCGTCGCCGGTCGTCAACGCCGGGTCGCTGTATCACTAAGCCGCCGTTCACCATGTCCGAATCCCCCAGCCCCGGCTCCGCCCGCCGGGCCAAACCGCAGCGGCACGCTGTGCTGCTGCGGTTGGACCCTGCCGTGCACGCCGCGCTGGCTCGGTGGGCCGACGACGAGTTGCGCAGCGTCAACGCCCAGATCGAACTCCTGGTCCGCCGCGCACTGGACGAGCAGGGGCGTATGCCGCGCGAGGCCGGCCCGCTCCCCCGCCGCGGCCGTCCCACAACCGACGGGCCGTGAAACGCGACGAAGGGCGCCCGCGGCTGTGGGGCGCCCTTCGTGGTGGAGCGGACTCTCGTCAGACGAGAGCGGGCTCCTTGCGGGAAGCAGTCGTCGGGGCAACCCGAGCGGCGTGCCGGAGGCCGAGGAGCCCGAGGACGAGGAACATGAGCGCGCCAGCAAAGGCCGCGTAGGCGGCATACATGGCGATGACGCCCATCGTTCCGAAGGCGTAGGCGTTGAGCAGGAGGCCGCGCAGGGTCGAACCCATGAAGAGCGACTCTCGCAGGTCGCCGAGCTTGGCGACGGCAGCCGGGTCGGCATTCGGAGTGGCCTTGAGCTTCTGGAACTCGCCCGAGACCTCGGAGTAGGTCTTGCCGCCCGAGGACTTGTTCATGTGAACGAGGATGTAGTGGTCGGCGTAGGCCTTGGCCTGCTCACCGGTCTCCATCGGCTGGCCGGCGAACTGGGTCAGGTAGGGCTTGATGAGCGGGTCTTCGATAGCACCGCCGGACGGCATCGTGATGTGCTGGTCGGCGAGCTGCGTGCGGACGTTCTCGGCGACGAAGTTGCTGGCCCAGGTGAGGAGGCCGCCTGCTGCGAGCAGGACGACGGCCATGACCAGGCCGGTCCAGGAAATCAACTTGTCGAGCATGGTGCGCATGTGGATCGTGTCCTTCTCGTTCCGGCGGGGCCGGAGTCGATTATTGGTTGACCCCTCAAGCGTCTCCCCATACTGGGCTTATTAGCAGAGGCCGATGGTCCCACGTCACTGAGTCATGAGTCACAGGACGCCTGCAGAGTTGCCTTGTCGCGCTAGGCAATCGCGCTCTCTTGACCCCTACTCTCGTCCATGCGCCAGATCGCCTGAGGCGTCGCGACCGCAACGGCCAACAGCGGCATACCCGCGTCTCGGCAGACCCTCGCCGCAGCCTCGTGCCACTCGCGGTCCGAGTCGACGGTCTGGCGTCGCCCGGGCCGGGCCACGATGACCACGAGGGCGCACCCATCGAGGGTGTCGGTCAGGCGCGTGAACGGTTCGAAGAGGGCAGCCTTGTTGCCGAAGGCCTGCTCGTCCAACTCGGTGATCACGCACGGCTGGGCCAGCTGGCCGGAGGGGTAGCAGACCAGGACGTAGATGGCCCCCGCCTCTCTGTCGGCGACGGTCGCCATGAGATCGACGACATCGATGAAGATCGCAGGGTCGATGATGGGGTGTTCCGGCCAGTCGTCCGGGAGGTCTTGGAAACTCATGCCCCCACTGTGGCCGCGGCGGGCACCAGCCTGCAGAAGTTTTCCACAGCCTGCCCTCGCGGTCGATGGCGGTCCACACAGGACAGCGGGTGGGGCCGGGCTTCCCCTCGGGCCCCACCCGCTGTGTCTATGCGTGGCGTCGGGCCCGGAGTCTCACGCCCGGGCCCGACTCATTCAGTTGTGGTTCCGCTCCAACGGCTGGCGTTCAGCTGCAGCCGCTGGTGCTGCCGCAGCCTTCGCAGACGTAGCACGAGCCGGCGGGGCGCATCTTGGTCCCGCAGGTCATGCACATCGGCGCGTCGGCCGCCTTGCCCTGGAACTTGGCGAGCAGGTCCTGCGACGAGTGGATCTCGATGCCGACCTCCCGGGCCGAGGCCGCTCCGGCGCCGGAGATGACCTCGCCAGCGTGTTCGGCGGACTTGGCTGCGGCGACCGGTGCTGACGCGGAGGCCGCGGGAGCCACCGGTGCGGCAGCGCTCGAGGACTTCTCGGGAGCCACCGGCGAGTGCCGGACCATCGACTGTGCCGAGGCTTCGAGGTCATCCTCATAGTCGCCATCGGAGGAGTCGGGGACGGCATACGAGCCGGTCTCCAGGTGCCGAGCACGCTCGTCGGCGGTGTGGATGCCCATGAACGAGCGGGTCTCGAAGTCGAGGTAGTCCAGCGCGAGACGACGGAAGACGTAGTCCATGATCGACTGCGCCATCCGGATGTCCGGGTCGTCGGTCGGTCCGGCCGGCTCGAAGCGCAGGTTGGTGAACTTCTCGACGAAGGTCTCCAACGGCACGCCGTACTGCAGGCCGATCGACACGGCAATGGCGAACGAGTCCATCACCCCGGCCAGGGTCGACCCCTGCTTGCCGAGCTTGACGAACAACTCACCGAGACCGTCGTCGGGGTAGGACCCAGCCGTCAGGTAACCCTCGGCGCCACCGACGGAGAACGAGATGGTCTGGCTCGGGCGACGCTTGGGCAGGCGCTTGCGCACCGGGCGGTATTCCACCCGCTCGACGACCTTGACGACCGGCTCCGCCGCGCCTGCCGCACCGGCAGCCTTGGCCGCAGCTGCATCCTTGGCGGTCGACCCGCCGTCGGAGAGGGGCTGGCCGACCTTGCAGTTGTCGCGGTAGACCGCCAACGCCTTGAGGCCGGACTTCCATCCCTGCAGGTAGACGTCGGCGATCTCCTCGACCGTGGCCGTCTCAGGCAGGTTGACCGTCTTGGAGATGGCGCCGGAGAGGAACGGCTGGCACGCCGCCATCATCCGCACGTGACCCATCGGCGAGATCGCCCGGGCACCCATCGCGCAGTCGAAGATGTCGTAGTGCTCCGGCTTAAGGCCCGGGGCGTCGATGACGTGACCCTTGTCGGCGATGTATTCCACGATCGCCTCGATCGACTCCTGCTGGTAACCCAACTTCCGCAGGGCTCGCGGGATGGTGAGGTTGACGATCTGCATCGACCCGCCACCGACGAGCTTCTTGAACTTGACCAGCGAGAAGTCCGGCTCGATGCCGGTCGTGTCGCAGTCCATCATGAAGCCGATGGTCCCGGTCGGCGCGAGCACGGAGGCCTGCGCGTTGCGGAAGCCGTTGCGCTCACCCAGCTTGACGACCGCGTCCCATGCCTTGGTGGCCGCTTCGTGGATCTCACGGTCCATCACGTCATAGGTGCGGACCGAGTCGTTGGCCGCCTGGTGCTTGCGCATGACGCGCTGGTGGGCCGCGGCGTTGCGGGCGTAACCGGCATACGGACCGACCACTGCGGCGAGCTCGGCGGATCGCTTGTATGCCGCTCCGGTGAGCAAGCTGGTGATGCCGGCCGCGAGCGCGCGGCCACCGTCGGAGTCATAGCCGTGGCCGGTCGCCATGAGCAGCGCGCCGAGGTTGGCGTAGCCGATGCCCAGCTGCCGGTAGTCGCGCGTGGTGACCCCGATCGACTCGGTCGGGAAGTCGGCGAAGCAGATGGAGATGTCCATCGCCGTGATGACCAGCTCGGCGACCTTCTGGAAGGTCACCGCGTCGAAGGTGTCGTCGTCGCGCAGAAACTTGAGCAGGTTGAGCGAGGCCAGGTTGCACGAGGAGTTGTCCAGCGACATGTACTCCGAGCACGGGTTGGACGCGGTGATCCGGCCGGTCTCGGGGTTGGTGTGCCAGTCGTTGATCGTGTCGTCGTACTGGATGCCCGGGTCGGCGCACTCCCACGCGGCCTTGGCGATCTTGTCGAACAGCTCGCGGGCGTCGACCTCACGGATGACCCGGTTGTCCATCCGCCCGCGCAGCCCGAAGGACGCGCCCTCCTCGACGGCGCGCATGAACTCGTCCGAGACCCGGACGGAGTTGTTGGCGTTCTGATACTGCACGGACACGATGTCCTTGCCGCCCAGGTCCATGTCGAAACCGGCGTCCCGCAGCGCGCGGATCTTGTCTTCTTCGCGCGCCTTGGTGTCGATGAACTCTTCGATGTCGGGGTGGTCGACGTCCAGGACGACCATCTTGGCCGCGCGGCGGGTCGCCCCACCGGACTTGATCGTCCCTGCGGACGCGTCGGCGCCGCGCATGAAGGACACCGGGCCCGAGGCCGTGCCACCGGAGGAGAGCAGCTCACTGGAGGCGCGGATCCGGCTCAGGTTGAGCCCGGCACCGGACCCGCCCTGGAAGATCTTCCCCTCCTCCTTGTACCAATTGAGGATCGAGTCCATCGAGTCATCGACCGAGAGGATGAAGCACGCCGACACCTGCTGTGGCGAGGAGGTCCCGACGTTGAACCACACCGGGGAGTTGAACGAGAACACCTGGTGCAGCAGCGCATAGGTCAGCTCGTGCTCGAAGATCTCGGCGTCATCCTCGGTCGCGAAGTAGCCGTGCTCCTTACCGGCCTTGGCGTAGGTGAGGACGACGCGGTCGATGAGCTGGCGCAGCGACCATTCGCGCACCGGCGTCCCCTGCGCACCACGGAAGTACTTCGTCGTGACAATCGCACCGGCGTTGACCGACCAGAAGTCGGGGAACTCGACCCCGCGCTGCTCGAAGATCGTCTCGCCCGACTTCCAGTTGGTCTGGACGACGTCGCGCCGCTCCCAGGTCACCTCGTCGTAGGGGTGCACACCGGGGGTGGTGTAGATGCGCTCCACGGTGATGCCCTTGCCCCGGGGGCTCTTGCGGGCGGTCGACCGGTTCGCAGTTTCCGTCATGACTGGGGTCCTCCCTGACCTTGCTGATGCGTCTGTCTCGTCGTCGTACGTCAAGTGCAGCACCGACCACCGACAGCCCTCTCGATTCCTCGATCAGGCGCCGGCGCCGGGTCGTTCAGTGCGGTGGTGCTGGTGAATCCGCGGCCCCGCCAGAGCCCGCCAGGGCGTCTTCGGTGGCGCGCGGCATACCTGAGGGGTATGCCGCCCCGCCGCCGAGGTGGGCCGGCTCGCGTCCGGTTGCCTCGCGCTCGGCGCGCAGCAGGGTGATCGCCGCCTCGAAGTCTTCGAGGCTCTCGAAGGCCCGATAGACGGAGGCGAAACGCAGGTAAGCGACCTCGTCGAGCTCGCGCAATGGCTCGAGCACGGCCAGGCCGACCTCGTGGGCATCGACCTCGGCGCTGCCGGTGGCCCGGACCGATTCCTCGACCCGCTGCGCGAGCCGGGCCAACTGGTCTTCGGTGACCGGACGGCCCTGGCAGGCCTTGCGGACGCCGACGAGGACCTTCTGGCGGCTGAACGGCTCGGTCGCTCCCGACCGCTTGACCACCGACAGGCTGGCGGTCTCGATCGTGGTGAAGCGTCGCCCGCACTCGGGGCACAGCCGGCGCCGCCTGATCGACGTGCCGTCGTCGGTCGTGCGCGAATCGATGACGCGAGAGTCGCCATGGCGACAGAACGGACAGTGCATGTGCAGACCTCCCCCTCGACTCGTGCTGACCGTGCGCCTCGGGCGCGCGCCTGCACACACCGCTCCTGTGGACAAACCTGGGGATCCTCGGTGGACGAGGCAGGTATGCCGTGTGGACAGTGTGTGGGTAACTCGCCCCAGCCTGTGGACTACATGTGGATGAATCACACGGCTGTAACTACTAGATGTAGGGGTAACTGTGACCTGTCGGCCCTACTCCTGTCAAGCGCTGGCGAGGTTTGGCACCGATCGGCGTGTCGGGACCGGCGTGTCACGGATCAACCTCTGCTGAGCGGCGTCAACCCAACCGCATCGGCCGCTCGCATGAGGGTGGTGGCTGCTGTGAGAGCGGCGACCACGGCGGACAGGGCGCTCGACGACGGACCAGGTCGGTCGTGCCTGCCGCCACTGCCGCGAGGTTCCACTGGCTGGTCGAGCCCGCGGTGAGGTACTCCTCGTGGCCGTGGGCGACCCGTCCGACGGAGCCGTCGGGCAGATCCTGTTGCGCGACGCTCAGTTGGGTGGCTTCGCGCCACAAACCGGGGTCGGCGGCGAATCGGCTGGTGGCGGCGACGACATCATCGAGGGCCTCCTCGACATAGAGCTGTCCCGGCGGCAACCGCAGTTGGGCGACGGTGTCCACGCCCATCCCCGGCGACCCGAACACCACGGCGGCAGCCACCGGCACGGTCGCATCGCGCAGCGCCAGGCCCGTGACGAGCGAGCCGTAGGAGTGGCCCCAGAGGACCAGCCGCGGCGGCTGCTGCGGATGGGCAGCCCGGCCGGCAGCATCAAGCCCGGCGAGGAGGCTGCCCAGAGCCGGAGACCCAGCCGTGGCCGGGCCCCAACCGGCGACCGACCGCCCGGGCACGACGACCTCGAGAACGGTCGGAGCGGCATACCCGAGCCAGGTGACCCCGACGACCGGGCGGCCGTCTCCGTGGGCCCGAGACAACCGATCGGCGAGGTCGGCCGCGGCCTCGACCCCGCGGGAGTAACTCGCCAGGTCACCGGCCACATCTGCCTGGAAGCCGGGGACGAAGACGGCGACGTGACCGGCACCATCGAGATCACCGGACGTGACCGCCGCAGTGAGGGTGCCCCCGGTGGCGTCCAGGCTCAGCAGTTGGCGGCGCCGCCCGTCGTCGGTGGCCAGGACCTCCTTGATCGCCCGCAACCCGTCGAGGGCGGCGATGAGCTCGATGACGCGCCGCGATCGCAACTGGGGACGCAGGACATCCCGCCACGGTTGGTCGGCATCGGTCGGCTCGTCCCGGCGCGCGGCCAACTCAGCCATCAGCCGTTGGGCGACACTCTCCAGCACCAACCGGTTGGCGCGATCGCGAGCCCAGGCGGGGAGCCCGTCCCGAGGCCCCACCCACTCGGGATGGCTGCGGATCACCTCGTCGCGCTCGATGTCGCTCAACCCGGCGAACCACGCACTGGCCGCGATCGGGCTATCCGGAGGTGGGGAGATCGAGGTCGGGGACGCCTGCGACCACCATGGCGACCACGATGCCGACGACCAGTGGGGGGCCCTGGACTGCGCCGGGGGCGAAACGGCATACCTGCCGGAAGCGGCCGTGAGCCGGGCCCGCAGCGTGAACAAGGCCGCTCCGTAGTCCGCTCTGGCGCGCTCGGCCAGGCGCGCGACAACCACTGCAGTGTCCGGCGACCCAGGGAGCACCGAGCCGGTGCTTGCCAGGGCGCCGGAGTCCAGCAGGTGGGTTCCCCCGGCGCGGGCGGCTCGCTCGGCTTGATCGAGGGTGCGTTGAGCGTCGGCCACCTGCTCGCCCGCGGCCCGAATCGCCGCGGCGCACCGATCGAGCCCGTCCGCCACCGTGCGCGCGGTGACCATGAGCTCGGTATGCCGCCCTCCCGCAGCGCTGCTCGCCGGTCCCGTCCAGGTGTCACCGGGGCCGGAAGTCGCCCGGGCCGACGCCGCCGCACGAAGTCTCGCTGCATGCCCGCCCACGCGGGTCGCGAGGTGGCCCAGCGCGTCGGGTCTGGCGCGACGGACATCGCCGATGGTCGGCGCCGTCATCGCAGCGGCCCCGCGTCGACTTCACGGTAGGACTGCGCCGACGTTCCCAGCGCGCCGGAGTGAGCCTCCCAGGCGGCGGCGAGGTCCCTCAGCGACCGACCCCAGGGCTCGCCCGACGGTCGACCGCCACCTGCGACCGACGAGGGCGCTGGGGCGTGGTTGACGAACGCCGGCAGGCAGGCGCCGATGGCCTCCAGGTCGCCAACCACCTGCGCTGGGGAGGGAAGTTCTGGGACGCGTGCGGCGAGGGACGCCGCCACCTGGTCGAGGGATTCCGGGCACACCGAGAGGTACACCGCTGGCTCCTTCCGCCATCGGCTCGACCACCCCAACCCTTGCCTGGACTGTAGGCGAAGCGACGTGGACCCCGGTCAGCGTTGTCCACAGGCAATGGGCGCACCGAGCCCAGTGCGGCCACCGCCGAGCCCAGTGCGGCCACCGCCGAGCCCCCAGTGCGGCCACCGCCGACCCCACTGGCGCACAACGCAGTGCGTCCCGCCCGCTGAGATCAGCGGACGGGACGCACCAGACCCGAAAGGGGTCGATGCCACGGGGTCGAGGCGTGGCACCGTCATGGAGCCCAGTCAGAGCAGGGCAGGTCAGGGCAGGCTGGGAACGACCAGACGCTGGCCGGCGTGAATCGCAGGGGTGTTGAGGCCGTTGGCCAGCTGAAGTTGGGCGACGCCTTCGGCGATCGACAACTCCGGCAACAGCGCCACGGACAACTCCGAGAGGGTCTGTCCCGCCTGCACCGTCACCACCCGGCTCTCGACACCGACCGTGCGAGAGGCGCCGACGGCACCGGCGATGACGAGCAGCGCCACCACAGCGAGGACCAGCCCCAGGACCAATCGGCCCGCGTGGGTGAGCCGCAACGGGGCCGAGCCGGTGGCCAACCTCGGCTCGGGGCCGGCAGGCGGGACCAGCCGCAGACGCGAGCGGTCGCGGGCCGGAGCGTGAAGCGGAACGACGTCCCAGGCGGCCAGTGCGCTCATCGGGCTCTCCTTGTCGGTGCGGGGCTGCTTCGCTGCGGAACCAGCCGTGGGAAGGTCAGTCGAACGTGCGTCCGACAGAACGTCTGTTCGATTTCTAGCACACTCGTTCGACAAAGTCGAGACACGCCTCGAACAGATGTTTGGCACATGCGTCCGAACGGCATACCCTGTGTGCATGGACGCAAGTCCATCAGTGACCACCGACAGGGGGTCTTGACCACCGGCCCACGAGCCCTCGTGAGCACGCGGCAGGCGCCCGGGTCGTCCGTTCACATCAACCGGAGGTTGGAGCCATGGCTGAGGTCACCGAGCTGCCCGAGCGCGAGGGCGACGGGCTCACCGTGCGGCAGCGGCGGGTTCTCGAGGTCATCCGCAACTCCGTCGACCGGCGCGGATACCCGCCGAGTCTGCGCGAGATCGGCGAAGCCGTCGGCCTCACCAGCCCGTCGAGCGTGGCCCACCAACTCGCCGCCCTGGAACGCAAGGGCTACCTCCGCAAAGACCCCAACCGCCCCCGTGCGCTTGAGGTCGTCTCCCCCGACGCCAAGGCCAGCGACCGCGGTTACCGGGGCAGCAGCGGTATGCCGCCCAGCAGCGCCGACGCGTGGGAGCACGGCGAGGCTCACGACACCGAGACCGACTCCGGCGACGCCCGTCCCGAGGCGTCCTACGTCCCCGTGGTGGGCCGCATCGCCGCCGGCGGGCCGATCCTTGCCGAGGAGGCCATCGAAGATGTCTTCCCCCTCCCCCGACAGATCGTCGGCGAGGGGCAGTTGTTCCTGCTCAAGGTCGTCGGCGACTCGATGGTCGACGCGGCGATCTGCGACGGCGACTGGGTCGTCGTCCGGCAACAGCCGACGGCGGACAACGGGGACATCGTCGCGGCAATGATCGACGGCGAAGCCACCGTGAAGACCTTCCAGCGCAAGGCCGGCCGCGTCCTGCTCATCCCGCACAACGCGGCATACGAGCCGATCGACGGTCGCGATGCGAGCATCCTCGGCAAGGTGACCGCGGTCCTGCGCCGTATTTGAGTGTCGGCGCCAGGAACGCCCCTGAGATGCTGAGGCGATGACCACCCGGCTGCCGTTTGCCAGTTACCTCGATCACCTCCGGATCGAATCCGAGGCCTTCGCCGTCGCCCTGACGGATGTCCCCGATGACCGACAGGTGCCGACCTGCCCCGACTGGACGGCGCTGGACCTCGCCCATCACCTCACCGAGGTCCAGTCCTTCTGGGCCGCCGTCGTGAGCGGTCCGCTGTTGACCGACGAGGCCGCCGAGGACGTGGCCAAACCTGCCCCCGCTGCCTCGGTGCCGGCCCAACTCAAGGACCTGCGAGCGGCGAGCGCTTGTCTCGCGGCCGCCCTGGCCACCACCCCTGCGGACACGCCCGCCTGGACCTGGTCCACGGAGCAGACCGTCGGGTTCACGTTCCGACGCCAGGCCCACGAGGCCCTCGTCCACCGCCTCGACGCCCAACTCACCGCCGGCCTGCGCACTCCTGTGGATCCGACGCTCGCGACCGATGGGGTCGACGAGGCGCTGCGGGTGATGTTCGGCGGCTGCCCCCCGTGGGGTCAGATCACGCCCGTCGCCGGCCCCACGGTCCGGCTGGTCACGAGCGACACAGGGGCCTCGTGGCTGACCTCGCCGGCCCGCTTCACCGGCACCGACCCTGACGGCACCGCCTATGACGACCCCGACATCGTTGTGGCAGAGTCGGATTCAGGGGGCGATGTCGCGGCAACGATCACCGGGACCGCCGAAGACCTGCTGTGCTGGCTCTGGAAGCGCCCCACCGTCGGGGCGCTCTCCCAGACGGGTGACGAGTCGGCCCTGGCCGCGGTCAACCAGGTGGTCGCCCAACCCATCAACTGAGCGCCGCGACCAACCGGCCGAGCGTGGGAGCAAGCGGTTCGTCCAGCCGCAGGGTCGCCTGCGCATCTCCTCGAGTCACTCCGTGGGTGACGATGGCCACGGGTATGCCGCGTGCCGCCGCCCGCCGCACGAATCGGTAGCCCGACATCACCGCCAAGGACGAGCCGAGGACGAGAACCGACCGGCTGGCGTCCAGCGCGTCGAAGCAGCGCTGGACCCGCTCGCGCGGCACCGACTCCCCGAAGAACACCACGTCGGGCTTGAGGGTGTCGGCGCCGCACACCAGACAGGTCGGCGGGTGGAATGCCTCGACGACCTCGTCGGCCAGGACGATGTCTCCGTCGGGCCGGATCTGGCTGCTCACCTGGGAGCCGTCCGCAGCAGCGTGCCGCGCATGATCGACGAACCCGGGGTTGGCCACGGCCAGCCGCTCTTGGACCTCGTGCCGAGCACTGCGATCGGTGCACGTGAGGCAGACGACGTGTGCAAGCGATCCATGCAACTCGACGACGTCGGCCGAGCCGGCACTCTGGTGCAGCCCGTCGACGTTCTGGGTGACCAGAGCCTCAAACAGACCGAGGTCGCCCAGCCGCGCGAGTGACCGATGCCCATCGTTGGGCGCAGCCGCCCGGAAGCGTTGCCAGCCGACATAGGACCTCGCCCAATACCTCTGGCGGGCAGCGCTGGACCCAACGAACTCACCGAACTGCATCGGCATCACCCGACGGACCCCGTCCCTCCCTCGGTAGTCGGGGATCCCGGAGTCGGTCGACAACCCTGCCCCAGTGAGGACGAACACGCCCCCGGCGCCGACCTGCGACACCAAGCCGGCCAGCAGGTCCGGGTCCTGGCTCGCCTGCGTGGCGGGCGCGGCATACGACATGCCCGCAGTATGCCGCCCTCCCGGACTCGCGCGCCGACCACGGCGACCGAGCGGAACCGGCGCGCCCGACCCCCACCGGGGATGCGACGACTGTCATTACCTACCGGGTGGTTCTGTACCTTCGTGATAACTCGCGGTTATGATTGCGCCATGATCGATGCCGCCGGCCTTCGGGTGATGAAGGCCATTGCCGACGAGGGCAGCTTCACCGCTGCGGCCACGTCGCTGGGGTTCACCCAGCCCGCCATCTCGCAGATGGTCCGCCGTCTGGAACAGCGCACGGGCACGGCGCTCGTGGAGCGGCTCGGACGCAACGTGCGCCTCACCGAAGCCGGCGAAGTCCTGGCCCGGCACGCCGTCACCGTCCTGGCGGCCCTCGATGCCGCAGAGGAGGAGGTCGCGGCGATCGCCGGCCTGCGCTCCGGGAGGGTGCGGCTCATGGCGTTCCCCTCGTCGTCAGCGTCGCTTGTGCCGCGCGCCTTGGCGCTGCTCAAGAAGCGCTACCCCGAGGTGTCCGTGCGTTTCTCCGAGGGCGAGCCGCCCGAATCGCTCGCCGCGCTGCGCGCTGGTGACTGCGATCTGGCCGTCGCGTTCGCCTACGAGGGCACCGACGTCGGCCGCGGCGAAGACCTCGATCCCTTCATCATCCGGCCACTCATGGACGACGAGGTCCGCCTCGCCATGCCGCCGGACCACCCGTTGGCCGCTCAATCGGTCATCAACCTCGCCGATGTCGCCGACGACCCGTGGATCGCCGGCTGCCCGCGCTGCCGAGGTCACCTGGTCACGCTTGCTCACGGCGCAGGGTTCTCCCCCAACGTCGCCTTCGAGACCGAGGACTACGTCGCCGTCCTCGGGTTGGTGCGCGCCGGCCTCGGGGTCGCGCTCGTCCCCGACCTCATCCTCGAAGCCGCCCACGAGGACGGCATCGTCGCCCGGCCACTCAGCCCGCCGTCCCGCCGCCAGATCCACGCGGTGACGACCGAGGATCTGCAGCGGGTCCCGGCCGTCGCCGCCACGCTCGAGGCACTGGAAGAGAGCGCCCGCTCCCGCGCCAAGGTCCCCGTACGTTCCTAGGGTGCAGCGACGGCCCGGATGTCCACATCGCGGGCACGTCACATAAGGAATCCTTATTCGTTCCATAATCAATGACATGGATCTTCGCCCTGGGTTCCCCACCGTCGTCGACGAGGTCACCGTTCGCCTGATCGCGAGCGTTGTGCTCGTGATCGGCATCGTCGCCCTCGTCTCGGGCGCCTGGTGGCTGTATGCCGTGCTCGCCGCCGACTTCATCCTGCGCAGTGTCTTCGGGCCGAGGTTGAGCCCGATCGCCCAGGTCGTGCTGCGCACGATTCGGCCTCGCGTGCCGGCTGCGGGCCGCCCGACGCCTGGAGCCCCCAAGCGGTTCGCGGCGAGCATCGGTGCTGTCCTGACGTCGGCCGCGACGATCCTGGCCATCCTCCACGCGACGAGCGGATCGGCCGCTGCGGGGACCGCCGTCTTCGCCATCGGCGCGATCATGGTCGTCTTTCCCGCGTTGGAGTCAGCGGCTGGGCTGTGCGTCGGGTGTGTCATCTTCGCTCAGCTGATCCGGCTCGGCCTCGTGCCGGAGCGCATCTGCCTGGAGTGCGCCGACATCACCCGCCGGACGGCTGTGGCCTCGGGCCAGCCTGCCTGATTACGGGCCGCGAGTGGCCACCATGAGTGTGCCTCCGCTCGGCCGACCGACCGCGATGTCCCCGTCGACGTCGGTCCGCAGGATCTGAAAGCCTCGACTGCGCAGGTCGGTGAGCGTGGACGGCGCGGGATGGCCGTAGTCGTTCTCCGCCCCCACACTGATCACCGCGACGGCACCGGGAAGCGCGTCAAGCACGGCTGGGTCGATGTTGGCCGACCCATGATGGGCCACCTTGACAACATCGACCTCCCAGCCTGGCACTTGCGGATCTCGACGGATCGCCGCACCGACAGCGCGGGCAGCCTCCCGCTCGATGTCGCCCAGCAGCACCACGTGGACGCCCTTGACGTCGGCGGTCAGGACGACCGACCCGTTGTTGGGGATCGATCCCTCGTGCAGGACTCGGGCGGGCCACCACACCCGCGCCGTGATCCCTGGCCACTCCAGCCGATCTCCGGCGAAGAGCGGCTTGACCGCAACCCCGGCGGCCCGGGCCCAGTCGCCGACGGCTCCCACCTGGAAGACCGGGTCTTGCACCGCAGAGGTGAGGATCTCACGCACCTCCCGGCCCCGAAGCGCCCCAGGCAGGCCGTTGACGTGGTCGGCATGGAAGTGGGTGAGGATCACGGCGTCGAGGACTCGCACGTCCAGTCGGCGCAGACAGCCGTCGATCACTGCCGGGTCCAGCCCGGCGTCGACGAGCACGGCATGCCCGGCAGACGTGGACAAGACGATGCCGTCGCCCTGCCCGACGTCGCAGGCCACCAGGGACCAGCCAGCCATCGGCCACCCGACGTTCCGCGTCGGGACGGCGGCGGCGGTGGTCACCGCGATGATCGCCAGACCCGCAAGAGGGCGCTGCAGCAGGCGGAAGCGCAGCCACGGAGCAGTAACGAGCCCGAGCACCGACAAGCCACCGAGCAGTAGGGCACCAGGCGGCCCGGCCGGCCACGGAAGGCTGCCGAACGGCATACTCGCGGCCACGCGGGCCACACCCGCGATGGCGAGAGTCGGGATCGCAGCCAGCCACGCGAGCCACGCGGCGGCATCCACCCAGATCACGGAAACGACGGCTGTCGCCACGCCGAGGATCGTGGCCGGCGCGACGAACGGTGCGGCGACCAGGTTGGCCGGAACCGCCACCAGAGAGACCGAGGCCTGCAGGAGGACGACGACCGGGGCACACATGACTTGAGCAGCCAGTGGCACCGCCAGGGTCGGTCCCGCGCGGGCCAACCGCCCAGGCAGCAGCCGCCCCAATCGTTCGCCCCAGGGACAAGCGAGGATCAGCAGCCCGAGCGTGGCCAGCACCGACAACGCGAATCCGTAGGCCCGGGCGAGCCACGGGTCCCAACACAGCAGGACGACGATCGAGGTAGCGAGCGCCGGCACGCCAGCGCGGCGACGGGAGGCACTCAAACCGACGAGCCCAACCACCCCCATAACGGCCGCTCGCACGACGCTCGGCTCCGGGCGCGCCAGCACCACGAAGCCGGCCAGGACGACCACTGCGAGGACCGGTCGCCATCGACGCCGGACTCCCGCAAGTCGCGCGGCTCCGATGGCCGCGGCCAGGACAATGGCCACGTTCGAGCCGCTCACCGCGGACAGGTGCGACATGCCGGTGACGGTCATCGCTTCGGACAGGTCGACGGGTGTCGCCGACGTGTCCCCGATGACCAACGCGGGGACGAGGCCCGCCGCATCCGGGGGGAGCCGCGCCGTGGCCTCGCGGAACCGACCCCGGACGTATGCCGCCCCCCTCGCCACCAGCGGCGCCTCGGCGGTGAGCTCCGGCGGCCCCGTGGCCCGAAGGATGGCGACGACATCGTCCCCCGCTTCGGCGGGAGCCAGCCGCCCTCGGGCCCGGAAGCCCTCCTGCCACTGCAGCCCGACCCAATCGACGCCACCGATGACCAGCACGGGGGCGTCGACCTGGCTGGTGGCGCCGCGAGCAGTGACCCGAACGATCCTGGCCCGCAGGACGACTATCTCGGCCTCGCCCGACCGATCCTCCCTCGCCCGCACCCGGCGAGGGTCGCTGTCCGCCACCGCCTCGACGACGACGCTGGCCCGGTCGCCCGCCCAGGTCAGCAGCGACCCGGCACTGCGAATCGAGTCGTGGCCGGCCAAACACGTCGTCGTCAGCGCGACGGACGCGCAGGTGAGGGCCAACACCGCGGTTCTCGTATGCCGCCCATCCCCAGGGCTCGCGTGCAAGCGACGCATTCGGTGCAGGGCAACCGCGGCACCACCGCCCGAGACGACAGCGAGGCCGACGACGACCCCGGTGGCCGATCCACTCCATTGCAGGATGACAACGACCACCCAGGCGACGAGGGCCGGCAACAGCAGGCGCAGATCCACAAAGCGCTCGGCCTCGCCACCGACGCGCCCCGACGCGCTGGCCCCTGACGGATCGACGGCGCTCACACGCTCACCTTGGGCGTGAGCTGCGCCAGCAACGTGTCTCCGATACCGCTCACCTCCCCCAACTCGTCCACCGAGGTGAACCGGCCGTGTTGAGCGCGCCAGTCGAGGATCCGCTGGGCGAGCACCGGCCCCACACCGGGCAACGTGTCCAACTGGGCAAGATCGGCGGAGTTGAGGTTGATCAGCGCGGGAGCGCTGCCACCGGAGGCCGCCGGAGCGCCAGCACCCGCGCCCGCGCCGTTGGCTCCGGCGAGGATCTGCTCACCCGGCGCGGGGACGTGGACCTGCTCCCCATCGACGACCGCGCGCGCGAGGTTGACCCGTTCGAGGTCGGCAGAGGCCAACGCCCCTCCGGCCGCTCGGATCACATCGACAACCCGGGAACCCTCCGGCACCCGCACGACCCCTGGCGCGCCGACCTCACCGACAACATGGACGACGAGGAGCCGCCCGATGGTGCCCGGCTCTGCGCCGGCTATGGGGCCCGACCCCGCCGAACCCTCGACACCCACTGAGGCGTCGCCCATCGCCCCGTCCGCACTCGTCGCTCCCTCGTCGCCCATCGCCCCCGAGCGCCCGATCGACCCCGACGCGAACGCCATCGGCACCGACCGCGCCACCACCCCCGTCCGGCTCGGCGCCACCGGAACCGGCTCAGCCGCCCGCGCAGCCGCCGCCACCCGAAGCGCGAAGATCAGCCCGACAACCACCACCACAGCCAGCAGCGCCCCCACGGCCGCTGCGCGCGCCCGCACCCTCGACCCTCCCAAGCCGGCGGGCACGGTGATCACTCTGGGCGGAGGCAGCCGATGCCGTCCGCCCACTCGCCGCGGTGGGCCGCCCCCGCGTGACCGGTCACCGCGCACGGCCACGTCGGGCGGCGCGGCATCAGGAACGCCCGGGGGTGCGGCATACCTCGACCAGCCAGGCGGTGGGACCGGGACCCAACCGTTACGGGCCGCCGGCGTCGAGCCAGCGCGCTCCAGCAACGCCACCGCCCGCGCCGACAGGGCCTGCTCCAGTTCCTCAGTGCGCGCCATGCCCGGACGGTATGCCGCCCGCTCACCTTCCCGTCAGGCCCCCAACTTCGCCTGTGGACAGTGGGACGAGCGTCAGCACCCTTGTGGACAACCCGGCCCACCAGGGAACTACTCCAGGCGCCCCAACGACCGCAGCCGGGAGATGACGTTGTCCCGATGGCGCAGCACGATGACCAGCCCCAACACCCAGGCCCAGATCATCGTCGGCAGCCCGATGGCGCCCGGCAGCCGGCCAAAGGCGGCGAGCAGCCCGCCGACAAGCATGAGCGCTGCCGCGAGCAGCGACCCCAAGGCCACCCAGCGCGAGACCGCGAAGACGAGCACGAAGACGGCAAGGAGAGCGACGGCATACCAGGGGTGCACGCCGAGGATGGCACCCAAGGCGGTCGCGACCCCCTTGCCACCGCGCCCGCGCAGGTAGGGCGAGAACACGTGCCCCAGCACCGCCGCAACCCCAAGCACATAGGCGAGCCACACCGAGCCGAACGCCGCCCCGAGGAACGCCGGGACGAAACCCTTGGCCACGTCGAGGACCCCTACGAGGATCCCCCATTTGCGGCCCAGCACGCGGCCGGCGTTGGTCGCACCGGGGTTGCCCGAGCCCGCGCGGGTGACGTCGCGACCCAGCGTCCGCCCGATGAGAGTGGCTGGGTTGATGCCACCCCAGAGGAACGACGCGGCCCCTGCGACGACCACCACGGCGACGGTCCGCCACAGCTCACCGGACCCCAGGTCGAGGGGCCCGGCCACCAACTGCGGCAGACCGGCGACCACGTGCGACCCGCTCACTAGTGGCTCTCCGGCCGAGGCGCCACCGTGATCGCCAGCGTTCCCGGACCCACATGCGCGCCGACGACGGCGCCCAACTCGCCGATCCGGATCTCGCCTGCGTCCGGCACCCGCTGCGCCAGCGCGTCGGCGACCTCGGCGGCCCGTGCCGCGAAGTCCAGGTGCTGGACCTCGATGTCCACAATCCGGCCCGCCGTGCGGGCTCGATCCGCTGCGTCGCCGGCCAATTCGACCATCCGCGCCAACGCCTTGCTCGACGTGCGCACCTTCTCGATCGGGGCGATGTGTCCGTCGGCGAGAGCGAGGATCGGCTTGATCGCCAGCGCCGAGCCGAGCAGGGCCGACGCCGAGCCGATCCGCCCACCGCGCCGCAGATGTTCGAGCGTGTGGACGTAGAAGACCACCGTCGCGTCATGTGCTCGCGAACGCGCCACCGCCGCAACGGTTTCCGCATCGGCTCCGGCACCCGCCGCGGCGGCGGCCGACAACACGGCATACCCCATGGCGGCCCCGAGCACCCGCGAGTCGACGACCGTCACCGGCACCGGCGACTGCGCGGCAGCAAGCTGCGCACCCTGGACCGTAGCCGACATGTCAGCCGAGATATGCACGGAGACAATGGAATCCGCACCCGCAGCGGCCAACTCCTCATAGACCTGGAGGAACTCAGCCGGCGCTGGCCGCGACGTCGTCACGGGGACGAATCGCCGCAGCGCCTCCGCCAGATCCTCGACCCGCACGTCGACACCTTCACGACGCTCGGTGCCACCAATGACGACGTGCAGGGGGACGACCCGCACCGGCGCGCCAGCCTCGGCCACCTGAGCCGGCGTGAGGTATGCCGTGGAATCGGTGACGATCGCGACGCCCATCCGGGTGCCTCCTGACCTCACATGGGGACGACGTTGACCAGCGACGGCGGCCGGACGATGACGGTGCGAATGCCGTCCGCCGTGGCAGCCAACACCTTCTCACGGGCGAGCACCAACTCGCGCAGGTCCGACTCGGAGATATCGGCCGGCACGTCCACCCGATCGCGGACCTTGCCCTTGATCTGGATGACGCAGGTGACCGTGTCCTCAACCAGGAGAGCGAGGTCGGCGACCGGGAACGGCCCGAGCGCCAGCGACCCGCTGCGACCCATCCGCTCCCACAACTCGTCGGCGATGTGCGGCGCGACGGGCGCCACCATCTGCACCAACGGCTCGACGAGCGACCGCGGCGGCGCAGGCAACTTCGTCACCGCGTTGTTGAGCTCGATGAGCTTGGCGATGGCCGTGTTGAACCGCAGCCCCGCATAGTCCTCACGAACACCGGCAATCGTCTTGTGCAGCAACGTCCGCAGGGCGGGGTCGAGATCGGTCTCGGTCAGCTCGACCACCCGGCACTCACCCGTGATCTCGTCGACGACGTTGCGCCACAACCGCTGCAGGAAGCGCGCCGAGCCGACGACGGCTCGGGTCTCCCACGGCTTGGACAACTCCAGCGGACCCATCGACATCTCGTAGATGCGGAACGTGTCGGCCCCGTAGACGGCATACATCTCGTCCGGGCTGACCATGTTCTTCAGCGACTTGCCGATCTTGCCGAACTCGCGCTTGACCGGCTGGCCCTGCCACGTGAACGTCGCCTCCGCGCCGTGCACGCCGGGGGTCTCCACGACCTCCTCGGCCTGGACATACTGCCCACGCTCGTCGGTGAAGGCCGGGGCCTGGATGTAGCCCTGCGAGAAGTAGGTCCGGAACGGCTCTTCGCTGGACAGGTGGCCCAGATCGAAGAGCACCTTGTGCCAGAACCGTGCATAGAGCAGGTGCAGCACCGCGTGCTCGACTCCACCGACATAGAGGTCGACGCCGCCCGGGTCGCGCGTCCCCGCAGGAGCACCAGGGACCGGATTGCCTTGCGGTCCAATCCAATACCGCTCATTGGCCGGGTCGACCAGTGCCTCGGAGTTGGTCGGGTCGAGGTAGCGCAGGTAGTACCAGCAGGATCCGGCCCAGTTGGGCATCGTGTTGGTCTCGCGGCGGAACCGCCGCACCCCGCGCCCATCGCCCAGGTCCAACTCGACGTTGACCCACTCGCTCACGCGGGACAGCGGCGGCTCGGGCTCGCTGCCCGAGTCTTCCGCGTCGTAGGTCTTCGGCGAGTAGTCCGGGACATCGGGCAGCGTCAACGGCAGCATCGAGTCGGGCAACGAGTGCGCGACCCCGTCCTCGTCCCACACCACCGGGAACGGCTCGCCCCAATAGCGCTGCCGACTGAACAGCCAGTCGCGCAGGCGGTAGTTGACCGTCCCTCGGCCAATTCCCTTGTCCTGCAGGTATGCCGTGATCCTCGCCTTCGCCTCGACCGTCCCCAACCCGTCGAGCGACACGTCATCGTTGGACGAGTTGATGGCGACCCCGGCCTCGGTGAACGAGTGCCCCAGGGCGACGGTGCCGGGCCAGTCCGACACCCCCACGGGGGCGATGACATCGACGATCGGCAACTCGAACTCAGTGGCGTAGTCGTAGTCGCGCTGATCGCCGGCCGGCACCGCCATGATCGCGCCGGTCCCGTAACCCATGAGCACGTAGTCGGCGACGAACACCGGAATCGGGTTGCCGTTCAACGGGTTTGCGGCGAAGGCCCCAGTGAACACCCCAGTCTTGGTGCGGTCGTCCATCTGCCGCTCGACATCGCTCTTGCGCGAGGTGGAGCGTCGGTATGCCGCGACCGCCGCCGCCGGGGAGTCCGCCGCCGCCGCGTCGGCGCCCTTCCACACCTCATGGGTGCCTTCGGGCCAGCCCGCGCTCGGGATGATTTCGTCGACCAGCGGATGCTCGGGAGCGAGCACCATGAAGGTCGCTCCGAACAGCGTGTCGGGCCGGGTCGTGAAGACCTCGATGCCGGCGGCCTCGCCCGCAGCCGTCGTCACCGGGAAGGTCACCATGGCGCCCTCGGACCGGCCGATCCAGTTGCGCTGCATGATCTTGACTTTTTCGGGCCACTCGACCCGGTCCAGGTCGTCGGCCAACCGATCGGCATACGCCGTGATCCGCATCATCCACTGACGCAGGTTGCGCCGGAACACCGGGAAGTTGCCCCGCTCGGAGCGTCCTTCGTTGGTGACCTCCTCGTTGGACAACACGGTGCCCAGACCGGGACACCAGTTGACTGGCGCCTCCGAGGGATAGGCCAACCGGTAGTGCTCCAGCACGCCGGCCTGCTCGCGTGCTGACAACTCGGTCCATGCCCGCCCCTCCGACTCGGGCACAGACCGCTCCCCCGACTCCAAGGCCGCCACCAACTCGGCGATGGGGCGAGCCGCCCCATGCGAGCCGTCGGGGCGCACTGCCTCGGGGTCGTACCAACTTTCCCGGATCTGGGTGAAGATCCACTGGGTCCATCGGTAGTAGTCCTCGTCGATCGTCGCGTAGGAGCGTCGGTCGTCGAATCCCAGTCCCAGACGCCGCAATTGGCGGCGCATGATGACGATGTTGTCCTCGGTCGTCTTGCGAGGATGCTGACCGGTCTGCACGGCATACTGCTCCGCGGGCAGCCCGAAGGCGTCGTAACCCAGGGCATGCAGGACGTTGCGACCCTGCATCCGGTGGAAGCGCGAGAAGACGTCGGTCGCGATGTAGCCCAAGGGGTGCCCGACGTGCAGGCCCGCTCCCGAGGGGTAGGGGAACATGTCCAGGACGAGCAGTTTGGGACCCCGCGCGGCGACAGCGTCCGGACGCGCCCATGGCCCGGCGGGGTTGTCCGCGTGGAACACCCCGTCGTTCTCCCAACGGTCCTGCCACGCCTGCTCGATCGTGTCGGCCAGCGCGGCGGTGTAGCGATACGGCGTTTCGTCGCTCATCGTGCTCTCTTGTCCTTCGGCAACTGTCGTGGTCGTGGGCCGGTCGAACGCCGGTGCCTGGTGGGCAAAAAGAAACCCCTCACGCAGGAGGGGCTGCCGCGCTGACGTCCGACTACTCAGCGCGGCCAGGTAAGGAGCAGACTCCGTGCCACGGCCCCAGGGTAGCGCACCCCCATGCGCACCTACCTGCCTCAGGTGCGCAGCATCCCCAGGACGATGAGCAACTGCCCAAGGTGGTAGGTGATGTGCACGACCACGTGCCCCCAGGCCAGCGGCCGGGCGAAGCGGTCATAGGCGATGAGCGCGTCGCTCGCGAGGAACAGCGTGGCCCCGATCCCGACGACGGGCAGCCCGGTCGCCCAGGCGAGGGCGGCCATTCCGCCCACCACCAGCGCATAGACCACAAGGGGTATGCCGTCCCGGCCACTCGCCCGGACGATCGGCAGCACCGTGGTGAGGATCACCACGACCCCCAGCACGGCGACGGCGATCACTCCCCACCAGATCGGCCCCTCTCCGGGGATCCGGCGGAAGGCCGCGATATAGGCCACATGGGCCAGGAGGAAGGCGATCAACCCGGCGAGGAAGTGCCGATCCGATCGCCCGAGCAGCAGCACATCGCCGATGAGACACAGCACGAGGCCGATGAGCAACTGGTTGCCGTAGTCGACCGAGTCCGCTCGCAGCAGCCAGGCGAGCAGGATGAGGATGACAAGGACCGCGGGCTTGGCCACGGACTCGAGGTCGGGTCGGCGCTGGGCGACCGCAGCCCAGTCCGCGAGCGCTGCGACAGTGAACGCGCACAGCAGCACCCAGGCATAGATGTTCATTGGCACACACCCTCTCGCATCAGGGCGCATTGCCGGGCCAGCGGCGCGCTCGGGGCCGCCCTAGACTCGATGACATGGCAGCGTCCACGTTCGAGCACCGGGTGACCACGGCCGACACGGCCGCCGTCCTCGGCAGCGGCGATCTCCCCGTGCTGGCCACCCCGCGCCTGATCAACTGGTTCGAGCGGGCCACCTTCGCCACCGCGCAGACAGTCGTGGAGGCACCACAGACCACCGTCGGCACGGTGGTGCGCATCGAGCACCTCAAGGCCAGCACGGTCGGGGCGGTGATCACCGTGTCGTGCTCCACCCCGATCAGTGACGGCCGCCGACTGATCTTCCACGTGCGGGCCCTCGACGAGGACGGTGCCGAGATCGCGGTGGGCGAGATGCACCGCCGCGTCGTCGACTCCGATCGATTCATGGCGCGGTTCACCGAGGCGACGCCGCGCCCCGCCGACTAGCCACACCCTCACGACGAAAGGCCCGGCCATGAGCGCAACGCGGCGCATCGGGGCAAGGGAGTTGCTGAGCACTGTTCTCGACGAGGGCAGTTGGGTCTGTTGGGACACTCCGCCGCCCGCCGTTGCTGAGCCCGGCAGCGAGTATGCCGCCGACCTCGCCGCCGCGGCCGAGGCCGCCGGCACCGACGAGTCGGTCCTCACCGGCGAAGGGCGCATCCGGGGCCGACGTGTGGCCTGTGTCGCCGGTGAGTTCCGCTTCCTCGCCGGGTCGATCGGCAAGGCTGCCGCCGAGCGGATCACGCTGGCCTTTGAACGCGCTCGACACGAGCAACTGCCCCTCTTCGCCGCTCCGACCTCTGGGGGCACGCGGATGCAGGAAGGCACGCCGGCCTTCCTCGGCATGGTCAAGATCTCGGCCGCGGTCGCCCAGTTCAAGGCCGCCGGGCTGCCCTACATCGTCTATCTGCGCCACCCGACGACCGGTGGGGTGCTGGCGTCGTGGGGGTCGCTGGGCCACGTCACGGTCGCCGAGCCGGGCGCAATGATCGGGTTCCTCGGCGCCCGCGTCTACGAGGCGCTCTACGGACGGCCGTTCCCCGACGGCGTCCAGGTCGCCGAGAACCTCCACGCCCGCGGCATCATCGACGCGGTGGTGCCGGTCGAGCGGCTCGCCGAGATGGCGGCGCGGACGCTCTCGGTGCTGGACGCGCGGCATACCGACCAGGCGCCGGTCCCCCGCGCCGAGGCGAGCGTGCCGGACCCGTATGCCGGTCTCGAACCGCCCGCGAGCGCGTGGGACTCCATCCTGTTGTCCCGTCGCACCGACCGACCGGGCGTGAAGACCCTGCTCAAACTCGGCGCGTCCGACGTCTTGTTGTTGCGTGGGACCGGACAGGGCGAGCACGACCCCGGAATGTTGTTGGCGCTGGCCCGCTTCGGTGGGACGCCCTGCATCGTCCTGGGTCAGGATCGACACCGCAAAACGCTCGAGGAGCCGCTCGGACCGGGCGGGTTGCGGGTGGCGCGTCGTGGCATCCGGCTGGCCGCCGACCTCAACCTGCCCCTGGTGTCGATCATCGACACCGAGGGCGCGGCGCTGTCCAAGGAGGCCGAGGAGGGCGGGCTGGCCGGCGAGATCGCCCGGTCCCTCGCCGACCTGGTCATGCTCCCGGCGCCCACGCTGTGCGTCCTGCTCGGGCAGGGCACCGGCGGCGGCGCCTTGGCGATCCTGCCCGCCGACCGAGTGATCTGCGCCCAGCACGCCTGGCTGTCCCCGTTGCCCCCCGAGGGAGCCTCGGCGATCGTGCATCGCACGATCGAGCGGGCCGACGAGATGGCGGCCTCGCAGCGGGTCCGCTCGGTGGATCTGCGCGAGGACGGGATCGTCGACCGAATCGTTCCGGAGCACCCCGATGCCGCGTCGGAGCCCGAGGCGTTCTGCCGACGGATGGCCGAGGCTATCCACCAGGAGGTCGACGAGTTGTGGCGGGCTGATTCCCGGGCTCGGGTGGCCGCGCGACTGGAGCGCTACCGCCGGATGGGCACCTAGTTCACCCGCTGTTCACGCACCCGCGGGACCTCTGGCCCGGCGCTTCTGACGCCGGTCCGTCGTACCCTTGGTTCAACGGGCACAGCCGCCAGGGGCAGCACGACGCTGTGCGCTTCCCCGCTCGGCTGGCCCAACGTGTGCGGTATGCCGCCGAGGCAGCCTCACAGCGACGCCCCACCCGCGAAAGGCAGAACTCACGTGCCGGTCATCAAGGCCCTTGAGGCCCGTTCCCACGAGCTCGTCGACGAGGCCCTGGGCCTGCTCGACCACCGGCTCAACCCGCCCTACAAGCAGGTCGACCGTGACGTGCTGCGCCGCCGGCTGCACCAGACGATGTCGACGGTGACGACCGCGCTCACCGAGCGCACGCCCCTGCCGGTCATCGACTACGCCCGCGAGGTCGCGCGCCGTTGTTTCAACGCCGGGTTCCTGCTGGAAGAGGTGCAGACGCACTTCAACGCGTTGGAAGAGACCGTGTGGAAGTTCATGGTCAAAGAGGTTGACGCCGCCCACCTGCCGGAGAACCTCGCCATGGTCGCCTCCGTCATCGGGACGATCAAGGACGAGCTGGGCCGGTCCTACGTCGAGTTGGCCGCCCACCACCGGGCGCCGGCCATCAACACCCACAAGCTCTTCGACGGCACCCAGAGCGTCCCGCGTCACCCGATGTCCGCCAAGGCTGCTCGCTGATCTTCTGGCGACGCCCTTGGCCCGCACTGGTCGGCACGCACCGACTGACGGGCTGACGTGATCCCGGTGTTTCCGGCTGGCTCGGCCGAGCGCTAGCGTTGTCCTTCGTGGGGAACGTGGCCAGCCGCGAAACGAAGGAGCTTCATTGTCCGGTCAGTCGGTGTCTCGCGCGCTGACGCGCCTGGCCGACCTCACCGCTGAAGCTGTCGGCTCGGCCCATGGTGGCGTCGCCGCCGCCGTCCGAGGGGTCCTTCGCCTGGGTCGTGATCGCAGCGTTGTCGTGGTGGGGCGCGACGGGACGTCCGCCACCATGCGGCTGCACGAATCCCGCTTCTCCGGGATGGACACGATCGGCAGCCAATTGCTTTCTGGCAGTTACGAACCCACGACCCGTCGAGTGTTGGAAGCCCTCGTCACCTCCGGGGCCACCGTGGTCGATGTCGGCGCCAATATCGGCTACTTCACCGTCTTGTCGGCCCTGCTCGCCGGACCCACCGGTCGCGTGATCGCGTTCGAGCCCGAGCCGCGCAACCACGCGGTCCTCACCGACAACGTCGCCCGCAACGGGCTGCGCCAGGTGATGGTGGTGCAGGCGGCGTGCGCCGACCGGGTCGGGCAGCACGAGTTGTCGATCAACTCCTCCGAGACCGGGTGGCACCGACTGGTCGCCGCCGGTGAGGTCGGGCGCGGCAAACGGGTCGTCGTGGAGGTGACCACCGTCGACACCATCGTCGGCGAAGCGCCGGTCGACGTCGTCAAGATCGACGTCGAGGGCCACGAGGGCGCGGTCGTCACCGGGATGGCCCAGACCTTGGCCGACAATCCGGGGATCACCGTCATCCTCGAGCACTCCCCCGCCCAGGCCCGCCTCGCCGGGCTCGACCCGCTCGCACCGGTGACGCTGTTGCACCAGGCGGGGCTGCGGCATACCTATGTGGTCCGCGAAGACAAGGCGATCCTCGAGAAGATCGACGTCGAGTCCCTGCGCTCGCGCGACGTCAAGACCGGGCGCTCGGTCAATCTCGTCATGCGCGCCCAGTCCTGGCCCGCGGACTCCGCGGTGCCGGTCGTCTCCTAGGAGGTCCGATGCCCGGCTTCGACGTGAGTCAGTTCCGCGCGCAGTTCCCCTCCCTGACCTCGGGGCTCGCTCACTTCGACGGGCCCGGCGGAACGCAGACGCCGTATGCCGTGGGAGCCGCCGTCGCGGCCACCCTCACCGGGCCGCTGTCCAACCGCGGCACCACGGGGGTGTCCGAGACCAATGCCGAGGCGGCGGTCGCAGGGTTCCGGGCGGCATACGCGGACTTCCTGGGGGTGCCCGAGCGAGGGGTCGTCTACGGGCGAAGCGCGACGGCACTGACCTTCGACGTGGGGCGCGCGGTGGCGGCGAGCTGGCGTCCGGGTGACGAGATCGTCGTCTCACGCCTGGACCACGACGCCAACGTCCGGCCGTGGCTGATCTTTGCCGAGCGCGCCGGCGTGACGGTGCGCTGGCTGGACTTTGATCCGGCGACGTCCGAAATCATCTGGGAGAGTGTCGAATCCGCGATCACGGAGCGGACCCGACTGGTGGCGGTGACCGGGGCGTCCAACCTCATCGGGACGATCCCGCCGGTGGCGGCGATCGCGGCTCGGGCCCATGCGGTGGGCGCGCTCGTGTGGGTGGACGGGGTGCATTTTGCGGCGCACCACCTCGTCGACGTCGGGGCGATCGGGGCCGACTTCTTCGTGTGCTCGCCCTACAAGTTCCTCGGGACGCACTGCGCAGTCCTGGGCGCTGCCCCTGAGCTGTTGGAGACGCTGCGGCCGGACAAGCTCCTGCCGTCGAGCAACGACGTGCCCGAGCGGTTCGAGCTGGGGACGCTGCCCTATGAGGTGATGGCCGGGGCGACTGCTGCCGTCGACCTGCTGGCTGGCCTGGGCGGCCAGGCTCCCGAGAGCGCCGGGCGACGGGAGCGCTTGGCCGCGTCGTGGGCGGCGCTGCACGCCCACGAGAGCCGGCTGCGGTCGATCATCGAGGCCGGTCTGGCCGAGCTGGGCGACCGGGTTGTCGTCCACTCCCGGGCTGCCCAGCGGACGCCGACCCTCTTGCTCACCTTCCCCGGCCGACGCTCGTGGGACGCCTACCAGTTCCTGTCCGCGCGCGGCATACAGGCTCCTGCGGGGTCCTTCTATGCCTACGAGCCGTTCACGCGGTTGGCGTTGTCCGACACCCATGGCCTGCGGGTGGGGTTAGCGCCCTACACCGACGACTCCGACGTGCAGCGGCTGTTGGACGGCCTGCGCGCCTTCCTCGCCTCCTGAGTCAGCCGACCGGCCGCCCAGGGACGGCGGCTCGGGAGGCCGCGCGCACACGGCATACCAATGGTCAGCCCACTCGGGCGCCGTGAGCACTGATGCCCGCCGCGATCGCGACCATTGTCATTCGGTGTGCAGGTGACTGCCAACCCGCGCGGGCCTCAGCCCACGGGCCACCCGGGGACGGCGACCGGCGTGCGGCGGTAGAGGTCCTCCAGACTCAGCAGGCTCCCGTCGAGGTTCTCGACCGCGCCGGCGAGGTAGATCATCGACGCGCGCGAGCAGTGCGGTCGGTCGGCGCCGTCGATGGGGTCGGCGTAGCGGGGCGGGGACAGCCGGATGTGCTCCTCGCGCATGTCCCAGGAGGCGAGGGCCTGGATCGACCAGACGACCTCGTCGACGGTCACCCCCGTACGTAGCCGGACGCCGTAGATGGGGAGGGCGAACTGGTAGAGCGACCCCCACTGCTGGGTGATGAGTTGCTGGGCGCGCTCATGGTTGGCCTTGACCTGCGGGTGGTCCGGCCAGAGCGTCTCGATGACGTCGGCGAGGCCATAGAGCAGTGGGTCGCGGCCATAGCTCAACTCGAACTCGCCGAAGGCCTTGGTGAGCTGGCCGAGGGTCAGCTGGGTCCAGGTCGGTAGCTCCCCGAGGATGTCGGTGAAGTTCCGGGCATAACGCTGGGGGCGCATGATGTAGGCGATGAGGTCGTAGTACCAGTCCGAGGCCTGGGGCCAGCGACGATTCATTTGGTGGATGCTCACGTCGAGAATCTGCTTGACGAAGGGCTCGTGCCCGATGAGCGAGGAAAAGACCCGCGGCAACGAGTCCCCCGCCGGGCGCGGGCTGATGTCACGGGTGAGCTCTTCGGCGAGGTGACGCGCGGCCTGCGCGAGGATCCACTGGGTGACCTCGCTCTGCGGTCCGTTGGACCCGCTGCGACTGGCGATGCGCTCAAGGATCGGGTCGAGATCCTCCAGGACGATCTCTCCTCGCAGGGTCGGCCGCCCGGTGCCGCGTCGCTGCACGAAGACGGGAACCGTGTCGCCCACCCGATGCGCTTGTTCCATAGGCCAATTCAAGCGAAATCGCCCCTCGCCCCGCTTGCCCATCCAGGGGGTGATGACGCGGGTGGTCAGCCGTGCACGAAGCCTCGGCACCCCCGGGGTCACGTCCCCGGGGGGACGGTGCCCCCTTATCCCTCGTGGCGCCGCTCCGGTTGGTTGTCGCCAGGCCTCTTCGACTCTCTCCGAGGCCCGATCCGACCGAGGAAGGATTCGCATGCAACAACGATTCAGGGGCTCGATCAGTCGAGCTCGTCGAACGCTGATCTGTGCAGGCACCACCGTCGCGCTCGCGGCCACCATGACGGTGGCGGCGGCCTTCACCTCGCCGGCGGCGCAGGCTGCGACGCCGTCCTACAAAGTGGCCGTCGTCGGCGACTCGTGGATCTCGGGCGAGGGGCTGGAAAACTACCTCAGTGGGACCGACACGGCCACGAACCAGTGCCACCGGTCGACCAGGGGCTGGACCCAGCAGGTCATCATGCCGGGGCACTCCCTGACGATCGGGCGGCTCGTCAATGACGGGTCAGCGACAATGAGCCTGGCCTTCACCGCCTGCAGCGGGGCCACCATCCCCAACGTCCTCTCCACAAGTAAGTTCGGCGAGAACCCCCAGCTCGGGCGCATCCCCACTGACGCGACGCACGTCTTCCTCAGCATCGGCGGCAACGACCTGCACTTCAAGGAACGAGTCGAGCACTGCGCCAATCCGATCGTCAATTGCTTAGAAGAGGTTGGCTACCTCTCCAACATGCTCACCGAAATCGACAGCCTCAAACCCCAGTTGACAACGGTCCTCACCAAAATCAGGGAGCGCGCCAGCTCGGCGCGGATCATCCTGACTGGCTATGCCCGGCTGTTCTCGCCGTATTACATGTGCTTGGGGGCGATCAACTCCAGTGAGGCAGCCATGTTCGGGACGGCAGCCGAGCGGCTCGATCAAGTCCAGGCACAGGCGGCCGAGGACGCGCGCAGGGCCGGGGTCGACGTGTCGTACGTGTCCTTGCTCAGCCGCTTTGACGGCCGCGGCGACTGTTCCTTGGATCGATGGATCAACCCGCTGGTCATCGGCGCTCCGGCGGCAATGCACCCCAACCTCAAAGGGCACACCGAAATCGTCGATCTCGTCCGCGGACCGATCGCGGTCGCGACCAAGGCTGGTGCGATGAAGAAGGCTGGCGTCTCGATGGGCCTGGCCACGAGCAACGTCTACTGCGGGCTGCGCGACGGTGGCTGCGGCCAGCGCTACGAAAAGGTCACCCTCTTCTGGTCCCCAGCCACAGGGGCGCACTACTCGTCGGGTCAGATCCTCGGCAAGTACGGCACCCTCGGCTACGAGAACGGCGCCATCGGGTACCCCACGAACGACCGCTCCTGCGGCCTCGCCGACAGCGGGTGCGTCCAGTCCTTCCAGAACGGGCGGATCTACTCGTCCGCGTCAGCGGGTGCCAACTGGGTCCACGGCACGATCCTGACCAGTTACCTCGCGTTGGGCGCCCAGACGCATCTGCTGGCCTACCCGACGAGCGACGAGTTCGTCCTGGGGTCGG